>Ga0182736_1000154_pt1 | contig 136245 bp, 114 predicted proteins | sample eDN5th30CKraftBY_FD_128882 | JGI IMG/M metagenome (GOLD analysis project Ga0182736, IMG submission 128882) | Enriched backyard soil microbial communities from Emeryville, California, USA - eDNA 5th pass 30_C Kraft BY (version 2) (version 2) | ecosystem: Environmental > Terrestrial > Soil >... | reverse complement strand
GAGAAGCCAGCCTGATGGAGTGGCTCGATGCCTTGTGAAATAATGTGAAGGACGTGGCGAAATGCTCAGCAGCTTTGCGGGCCTTCGCCACGTTCCTGCGCATTATCGCGACCTCGCGATAAGGTATCTTATGCGCAGCTGCGCATAAAATCGCGAAGGCCGCGGCATAGGCATCGTAGATGCCGGTCTGCTCGGGGGTGAGCTGGTGCTCGACCAGTTCGTATTCGACGCCGTCGTAGGAGAGCGACCGGGCCGTGTAGAGGCCGAGTGAGCGCAGGTCGCGGGCCAGCACTTCCATCGCCGCGACGGCGCCGTCCTCTATCGCCTCGACGAATTCGGCGCGGGTGGAGAACGGAAAGTCCTCGCCACCCCAGAGACCGAGGCGCTGGGCGTAGGCGAGATTGTGGACGGTGGTCGCGCCGGTCGCCGAGACATAGACGACACGCGCATTCGGCAGGGCGTGCTGGAGCCGGAGGCCCGCACGGCCCTGCTGCGAGGCGGTGACGTCGCCGCGTTCGCCCTTTCCGCCAGCGGCGTTCTGCATGGCGTGGCTCTCGTCGAAAATGATCACTCCATCGAAGTCGGAGCCCAACCATTCGACGATCTGCTTGACGCGGGAAAGCTTCTCGCCGCGATCGTCGGACCGTAGCGTGGCATAGGTGGTGAATAGGACGGCTTCCGAGAGCGTGATGTCCTTGCCCTGCGGGAAACGCGACAGCGGCGTGACCAGCAGGCGCTCCATGCCAAGCGCCGACCAGTCGCGCTGGGCATCCTCGAGCAGCTTGTCGGATTTGGAGATCCACACAGCCTTGCGGCGGCCCTGCATCCAATTGTCGAGGATGATGCCGGCCGACTGGCGACCCTTGCCAGCGCCGGTGCCGTCGCCAAGCATAAAGCCCCGGCGGAAGCGCACGGCGTTCGGCGCATCGTCGGGCGCGGCAGAGACGACGTCGAAGGTTGCATCGAGCGTCCATGATCCGGCGAGGAAGTCGGAGTGGGCCTCTCCGGCGTAGATGACGGTTTCGAGCTGGGCGTCAGAGAGAAGGCCATCCGGGACGATGTTGGCGGGCAGTCGGGGCCGGTAGCTCGGCTTGGGCGGCGCGACCGAGGCCATCGCCACGGATTGCACCAGCTTGGTCGGATGGGCCTGGGAGCCGGGAATACGGATCGCCTGCAATCCGTATTCTTCATAGATTGCATCGGTGATCCGGCCGTCTTCGGCGGGCGTCCAGTCCACGGTCTCATAGGCTAGTTCGACGCCTTCTGGCTCGATGGACGCGGGCGTGGCCGGACGTGCAGTAGTGGTACGCGCGAGGTATCCGCGAACGGTGCGGGGCGACGCGGCGGACGCCGAGGTTTTCACTGGCGGCAGGGTTGCAGTCGGACGTGGCGGAACCTGCGTCTCGATCCAGCCGAGCAGCGTGGAGACGTCGGGCGCGATGCCTGGCGATGGAGGAAACGCCGAACGATCCTCGGCCGGCAGCTTGTCGATGACCGTCAGCCGCGTGTCGATGGTCGTGCCGTGCTTGGCATAGACCGAACCGTCCACGGCCGCGGTGAAGACAATGCGGCCACGCTCCTGAAGCCGGACGAAGGCCGCTGCCCAAGCCGGATGGTCAGGGCTGAAGTTGGCGCCGGTGATCGCCACCAGCCGCCCGCCATCGGCGAGCCGGGCCAGCGCCGAGGCGACATGGCGATAGGCGGCGTCGGCCACGCGGCCGGAGACGTTCGCCATGACGGAGAACGGCGGGTTCATCAGCACGACTGAGGGGGTGGCGTCCGGCGCGAGATGATCGTCGATCTGGGCGGCGTCGAAGCGCGTGACGGCAACGGCCGGAAAAAGCGCAGCGAGCAGATCGGCGCGGGTTTCGGCCAGCTCGTTGAGGAGGAGCGTTCCGCCTGAAATCTCCGCTAGGATGGCGAGCAGGCCGGTTCCGGCCGACGGCTCCAGCACGATGTCGCCAGCAGTAAGGGAGGCGGCCGCCACGGCGACGAGGCCGAGCGGCGCTGGCGTCGAGAATTGCTGAAGCGCCTGCGATTCTTCCGAGCGGCGCGTATGCGTCGGCAGGAGCGCGGCGATCTTCCCAAGAGCGGAAAGACGTGCAGCCGGAGATGTGGCCTTACGGAAAAGCGCCTTTCCGTATTTGCGCAGGAAGAGGACTGTCGCGGCCTCGCATGCCTCATAGGCCGCCTTCCAGTCCCAGGCGCCGCTGGTGTCGGATGCGCCGAAGGCCGCTTCCATCGCAGCACGGAGGATCGCGGCATCGACGCGCTGGCCGCGTTCGAGATGTTCGAGAAGCTGTTGCGCCACGGCCAGGATCGGGGACGCACGGGTGACGGGCGCGGCCGGAAGGGCCACCGGAGACAGAATGTTCATGGGAGGGACCTCGGGAGAGCGGAAGGGACAAGCCCGGACGACGCTCTCTCTCTACCGCCCGGACTCGACCCGTCCCGGCCGTCCTCTTCCTCTCATCCGCCGGCATAAAAAAAGCGCCCGACCGTGAGGCCGGGCGCCGGGGGAGACAGTCGATTTAGTCGATCGCCTGGAATATCTCGGCGGATTCCGGATGGTCTGCGGCGTAGTCGTAGAGCCGGCCATATCCTTCCGACATCGCGTCGACCGGATACTTGAAGGAGAGATGGGAGAAGGCGAACAGCGTCGCGATGATGCCGGCGGCGTCGGCCGATACTTCGCCCTCATAACCGTTGGTGTCGCAGACGATCTGAAAGCGGGGCTTCGAGGTCGGTGCGAGATAGAGCGGGCTCCCGTCGCGCTCATAGAAGTCCCAGAGGCCGCCGCGATAATCGAGCGGGCTGAGGCGCTCCATCAGGTGATAGACGGCATCTCCCCCACAAGGACGTGCTGGCGGCCGAAGAGCAGCGGCAGGAAGTCCATCCGGCGCGCCTCCGGTACGAGGGCCACGGCGCGCGCACGGGAATCGTCAGTGATGGTGTTAGTATCGGTCATGAGGATTTCTCCGGAGAGCGGATTGGGACGAACCGGCGGCGCTCTCTCTCGACCGGACCGGCTCGAACCCGTCCCGGCTGTCCTCTCACTCTGGCGCGCGGCATGACCGACTGATCGCGCGGACTTCCGAGGTGGGATGCGCGGCGCTACACTCCTTCATCCAACACATGGCGAAACGCGGCCTTGGCGATCGGGGACGTGTGTCCGCCGGACCGAGCGAGGCCCCGGAGGGAGACGGTGATGAAGGCAAGTGTGATCGGCGTGGTGGCCGCTGGATGCCTCGTAGTGGGCTTCGGGGCGGGCTTTGCGCTCCGCCCGGTGATCGCGCCCAGCGGCGCATCGGCCGCTGCGGTCGCGGGCGTGGCGCAGCCGACCGAAGAAGAGGCCATCGCAGCCGTCCGCCGCCATCGTCTCTTCACGGGAACGTCGCTCGCCAATGCGACGCTCAAGCTCGGTGATTGTTCGCCGGGCAGTGTCGGACCCGGCGTGACGTGCATGACGCAACTCACGATGGACACGACCCGGGCGAATGCCACGCCCCAGAACCGTCCGGTCGGCTTCGCGCGCGTCAACGGACAATGGGAAGTGGCCGTCTGGTGAAATCAGGCAGCCATTTCGCCGCCCGTGTCGGGCGGAAGGTAGGCGTCATAGGGATTGCCGTCCGCCAGGTGGCCGAACGGCGTGAACATATAGTCGCCGCCGTCACGGCCGACGGCACAGATGACATAGCGCGGCTTTCCGGTCGCGGCGTCCGTGCATTCCATCAGCGCCAGGTCGCCGCTTTCCGCTGCGCGAAGCAGGGTCTGGAAGTTGGCGCGCGCGTGATCGGGAATCATCGCGCGCCTCCCTCAGCGAGCCAGCGGCTGGTGCTCATCCATTCGATCGTGCGGCCTGTGCCGAGATCGAGCAGATGGGCGCCGCCGGAGAAGCCGTCGACGACAGGGTCCGAGGCAATGCCGGCCCACTGAAACCCCCAGGCGCCGGTGAGCGCGAAGGTTTCCGCGCAGCGCGTGACGAAGGTGATCAGCAACTGCGGATCGGCGGTGCCGGGGTCGCGAAGCCAGAGGCGTGTCGCGCCGTGCTCGGGCGTCAGCGAGAGCAGGAACGGCTCGGCAGGCGGGTCCTCGCGACCGTTCTCGGTGATCAGCGCGGTGTAGATGTCAAAGGCCCGCGCGACATTGGCGACCGAGCCGACGTCGAGCAGGCAGGAAAAGCGGGTGAGGAAATCGGGCATGTCGGGCTCCTGAAACGAAAAGAGCCCGGCGCTGGGCCGGGCTCGTGGGGATCGGGATCGTGGTTGGAGGCTAGTAGCCGAATTGCCAGGACGGCCAGTCCTGGCCGTCGTCGGCGGCCGCCACGGCCTGGGTTAGGTATTTGGGATCGCCCTCGACCACGGTGGGATTGCGGACAGGCGTCTCGTCGATGACGGTCACTCGGGCGACGAGGCCATCCTCGACCTCGACGTGGACCGGCACGACATACTGGAAGACGACGCGCCGGATAGGCGGGGGGCTGAATTGCACCATGCGAACGCTCCTTCGATTTGGGGGAGAGGTGCGGAGCGGCCGAAGCCGCCCCGCGAGCCACTCATTCGGCGGCGACGAGGTGACGTTCGTCGTCCTCGCCATCGGCCGGCGATTCCGAGTCATCGTCGGTGCTGAGGAAGTCAGGCAGCTCGGCCCCGTCGGCTTCTCCGCCGCCGTCCACTTCCGATGCCGGATCGCCGTCGACGCCAGCAAGCCGAAGCGGCTCAGGCAGCCAACCGCTATCGGCCAGGAGACGCTCGGCTTCCTTGGCCATGTCGCCCTTCTTCAGATGGTCGATGAGCTGGGCCGCTCGTTCGCCGGCGCCTTCGCGGACGGCTTGGAGGATGCGGGGCTTGGTGACACGGTTGAGGTAGTTGCCGAAGGTCGGACGCCAGCCGGCTTCGACGATGTCGAGCCCGGTCGCCCGCGTCAGCCGGTCGGCCTGCACGAGCCTCATGTCGAGCGTGTGCTGCGACACGCCACCCGCGCTGTGCGGGTTCGGCCGCTCATAGAGCGCGTTGACCCCATAGCTGACGCAATGCGCCAACAGAGCCATACGGCTGGCATCGTCGAGCCCGGTGAGCCAATCCCAGAGGGTGTCATCGTCCTTCGGGATGTCGCCGGCCCAGGCGTCGTGACGCTCCCGCACGGCCCGGGCGGAGGGGCTGTCCTTCAGCGCCTCGTCCTGAACGGGGAAGAAGATGTGCTTCACCCCCGCCTCCATGGCGCCCGTGTACATGCGGGTCATGAAGTTGTCCGAAACGAGCTTGTGGAGAAGCGCCGTCATGGCGATGTGCGGATTTTCTGCCACCGCGTTGCGCAGCGCGAGGGTGCGGTAGGCGGTCAGCTCGACGACGAGGCGTTCGGGCAACGGCTTGATGCTGTCGTCCTCATCGTCCTCCTCCGGTTCGACAGGCCGGCCGCCGATATTGATGATGGCGCGTTGCACCGACGGGCGATCAGCGTGGACGGATTCGGTGTCCGTCTCCAATCCCTCCTCGCCATCGGTCCGAACCTGAGGCACATCCTCGGGCCGTACGAAGCCGCGATCGAGCGAAAGCGATCCATCGGCGTCGATGCTCACGAACACGCCGGCGATGGCGATGTCTGCCGGGTCGAACTGTTCAGGGCGATCATCGAAGGCGGTCAACGCCGTCTCGATTTCGCCGAGGCGCTCGTCGACCTCATCGGGCAGTTCGTCGGCGTCCTGATATTCCGCTTCGAGCCTGGCCTGCTCGGCGGTGAGCGCCGAGATGGTCGCCTGTTCCTCGGCCGTCAGATCGACCGGCGTGCCGGAGACCTCGTGAAGACCGCGCACGGCATCGTATGGGAAGCTGACCGCGACCTCGATCCACTTCCAGCCTTCGGCGGCGATCGCCTCAGCCGCGGCCTTCAGCTTCTCCGCGACGAGGCGATCGAGAAGCCCCACGTCCTGCAGCCAACCGCCGTCGTCGGCCTGGAACAGGTCGCGCATGACGATCCCGCCGGCCGCCTCGTAGGTGTCGATGCCGAGGAAGACAGCGCGCTTGTCGGACGCGCGCACCGTGGTCTCGGTCAACATGCGCCGGATCTGATAGGGCTCCTTCGACCAGGCGTCCTTGATCGCATCCCAGACCTGCACCTGACGATCATGGTCTTCGGAGACCGTGAAGGCCATGAGCTGCTCCAGCGTCATGCCGTCGTCGGCATAGACGTCGTGCAGCATGGGCGACACGGTTGCGAGGCGCAGCCGCTGCTTGACCACATTGACGGGCACGAAGAATGCCGCGGCGATCTCCTCCTCGGGCATGCCCTTGGTCAGCATGTCGCGGAAGGCGCGGAATTGGTCGAGCGGATGAAGCGGGGCGCGTTCGATATTCTCGGCCAGCGACACCTCTTCGGGGAGGATGGCGCCATCGCGATCGCGGACCACGCAGGGCACGGGCGCGACCTTGGCGAGACGCTTCTGCTTCACCAGCAGTTCGAGCGCCCGGAAGCGGCGGCCGCCGGCCGGCACCTCGAACATGCCGGTCTCGTTGCCTTCGGCGTCAACGACGGGGAAGACGCTGAGGCTCTGGATCAGGCCGCGCCGGGCGATCGAGGCCGCGAGGTCCTCGATCGAGACGCCGGCCTTCACGCGCCGGACGTTGGACTGGCTGAGCACCAGCTTGTTGAAAGGGATGTCGCGCGAGGACGACAGGATGATCTTCTGAACGGCAGTGGCCATCGGGATTTACTCCGCGACGGGCGGCCGAGAGACTCTCTCTCAACCTCCAACCCGTCACGAAGCGAAGCGCCGCCCTCTTCCTCTAAAGGGGGCAGCGCCACGAACCAGCGAACCGGAGAAGCACGAAAGCGCAAAACCGGAGACACGGAAAACCGCATCCCCGGCTTCGCGGGTATCAGGCTGCTCGATCGAGCAGCTTCTTGGCCTTGCCCTCCATGTCGAGGCGGGCGTCCTGATGCGGTTTGTCGCGCGCGACGGCGGTGATGCCTTGCACGAAATCGAAGATGCTCTCCGGAGGCCGGCCTTCCTCGGCCAGCACCCTGTCGATGATCTTGCCGGTTTCAGCCTTGGAGAAGCCGCGCCGACGCAGGAAGTCGGTGCGGTCTTCGTCGGTCCTGGCGACGATCCGTTCGCGGGCGGCCTTGATGCCGTTGACGAATGGCAGGGGCGAGGAGTTCGCGAAGTTCAACAGCGCCGGGGCTGCCTCGTGCGCGAAGCGATTGGCCGCATATTTGGAGTGGCGGATGGTGATTTCCTCGAAATCCTCCACGCCCCACAAATTCCGATTCTGGCAGACCGCGCGCAGATAGAAGCTCGCCATGCCGAGCGTCTTGGCGCCGACCTCGGAATTCCAGCAGTAAAACCCGCGGAAGTAGAGATCGGGTGAGCCGTCAGGCAGGCGGCCGGCCTCGATCGGGTTCAGGTCGTCGACCAGGAACAGGAAGACGTCGCGATCGGAGGCGTAGAGCGTCGTGGTTTCCTTAGTTATGTCGACGCGCGGATTGTAGATGCCGGTCGACCAGTCGAGCACGCCCGGCACCTTCCAGCGGGTATCCCCCGTGCCGTTGCCGGCGATGCGTTGCACTGCCTCGACCAGTTCATGGTCGAAGATCCGGCCGTAATCGGGGCCGGTGACGGCGCGCAACTCGACGCGGCCGTTGTCGGTTTCGAGCGTCTTGATCTGCTCCGCCCGATTCGATGTCAGGCCGTACTGCAGATTGATGCCGGCGAGTGCGGCCGGGAGCTGGCGCAAATAGGCCGCTGGTGCGCCGACCAGGCTGGCGAGTTGTCCGAAGGACCAGTGCGTCGGCGCGATCGCCGCATCCGTGCCCGGCAGAATGAGGGCCAGCCGCTCCGGGTCGTTGCGGTTCGCCTCGACATGGACAAGCGCGCTCTCCACCACGCGCGTCCGACTGCGTTCCGCACGATCGCTAACCGCGCGGCCCAACTCTGACAGGGACAGGTAGCGCTCGTCGGCGGGGCGCGAGAACCATTCCGAAGAGACGCGGCCGATCCGCTCCCCCCGGCCGACATCGACCTTGTAACCGCCGCTGGTGTCACGGCGCGCATCGAGGACCTGCATAGTCATGGGACCAAACTCCATGACGGGCGTCGGAGACCTCTTCTCCAACCCTCAACCCGTCACGGAAAACAGTCCGCTCTCTCACTCTCAGGGGGCGTTGCGGGGTCTCCCCGCAGAAGGGGTCGGCCGAGACGTAAGGCTCGGACGCAGGGGAAAGCTTTCCCCTCAAGGTCCAGTCCGGAGTGGAGATGCCTAGAAGGCAAGTGCCGCTTGCGCTGTTGGCTCTCGCAGTAGCGACAACCTGAAGGCTCCCGCTGGCAGCGGCTGGAGCAGCTCGTTTTCCGGGATGGTCAGGTCGAGCCAGGCCATGCGCTGATCTCGCAGAAGCACAGCCATCTGGCGATCATGACAGGGCGCGACATCGTCATTCGCTGTCGTCGTCAGGATCGCGTAGGCCTCCGGCCAATCTCGCGTCGCCGGGCGCCAGATGCCCGCGAAATAGAACCAGTCGCCGTTCGCCAGCGAGAAGCTGTAGTGCTTGCCCCTGCTGCGATGGCGAAATTCAGAGGCGGGGATGAGGCAGCGATGGCTCGGGAAGCTACGGCATTCCGCGCGGATAACGGTGAAAGGCCGGCCGCTGGTCTCGCGGGGCTGAAGTCCCCACGGCAGCTCCACCATCTCAACATCGTCTCCGTCACGCCTTATGATCACCCGGCGTTCGTTGAGGGATGCTTCGGAATCGAATGATGTCGCGCTCATAGCGATCGAACATAACAAGAACATGCTCGCCGTTCAAGAGCGACCGAGACGGAGGGCCTATGTGCAATGATTATCGCCTGAAGGTGGACGTGGCCTCGATCGTTGAGGACTTCGCCGATTTGAAGATCAAGATTCGGTTTGGCGAGGGCACGCCGAACATTGAGGCGCGCGACGACATCAAGATCACGAACGTGGCGCCGATAATCCGTACGGTAGAAGGCGTTCGCGGCGAAGGCGACCTCGTTCAACGGCGATGGAGCTGGCCAGGACCAAGCAAAAAGCCGGTCTACAATTTTCGTTCCGACGGCCGTGAGTTCACCACGAACCGCTGTTTGATCGTGGCCGATGGATTCTACGAGTTCACCGATCCGACCGAGAAGGGAAAGAAACGCAAGGACAAATGGCTCTTCACGAAGAAGGACGAGCCGCTGATCTGCATCGCCGGGATTTGGCGAGAGACCAAGGACGTCGGTGAAGCCTTCACCATGCTGACCATGGAGCCGGGTCCTGACATTTCGCCCTATCACGACCGGCAGATCGTCATCCTCGAACGCGACGCGTGGGCAGATTGGCTCGATCCGATCGTTCCAGCGCAATCGCTAATCAGACCGCTGGCCGCCGGCGCGCTGGCGGTCGAACAAGTGGGCTAGTTCGATAGGCTTGAGCTTCGCCGACCGCGGCCTAGTTGTCGTCGCCCGTCAGTTCCTTCCACCTCCCAATATCCACGTCGTGATATCCGACGGGATAGCTCCTGCCCATCGCCGCGAAGGCTGGCTCGCCCTCGGTCAGCACCTTGAGGATCGAGGAGGACGAAAGTGGCCACCAAACATATAGGTCGAAGGCGTGCTTGCTCGGGATGGACCCGTGTGATCTCGCGAAGCTGGCGATGACGGCCATTCCCGCATCGTAACTGTGTCGCGTGGCGGCGAGCGGCACGGCGACTTCGATGATGCGGGGCTTCCCGAGGCCCCTTAGCGGCGCGGTGAGCGCATCGTCTTGTACCCACATGGATGCGACTTCGCCGCCCCAGCATCCGAGCAGCGGAGCAACCCCGCCATCGTCGATGGGTACGGGGTGGGAGGCCATCCAGAATTTCCCGTTCCTCGCTTCGATCTGGTCACTGTGAAAAGGGCTGGCTGCATAGAGCTTGTCGGCGTGCTCCTGAGAGAGGTCCGCTGACGAGACGACAGCGTTAAGTCGATCCCGTAGTGTTTCTGGCGTCGAAAGCTGGATGCCATCTCGCGACAGGGCCGCAACTTCGTCGTCGATCAGCCTCGTGTAGTGAAACGCGCGGATCACGCGCACGTCCATTGCGTGGCCAATAGTCTCCTTCAATCGGTAGAAATCGTCAGCGTAGGGGTTCTCCTGACGGAGAATCGAGCGACCTGCTCCTCGGCCGAGATCATGCGAAAGGAAGATCTCGTGATCCGTATGGAGATAGTCGCGGATCAGGTCTGCATGGGCATCGAGCTGCGCGGCGAGAGCGGGGTCGAATGTCGCGGTGTCCCATACATCGATTGTCATCGCGGTCTACCCGCGCCTGCTGAACGCGAGCACGCGCGTGCTGAAGTGCATCAGTTCCTGATCGTTGATCGCCTCGGTTTCGTAGGCCGCGTTCGTATCGTGATGGAAGCGGTTGGCGTAGGCGAGAATCGCGCGCAGCTCGTCGATGTCGGCCTGGACGAGAAGCTCGTTCTGCTGCCCGACGCGCTGCTGACAAATTCCCAGATACGGCCCGAGCAGCATTCCAGGCGGGAAGGCCGCAGGATACGCGACCCTCATGAAGGCTTCCAGGATGTGGCGTAGTGCGGCCGCCACCCGGCGCTCCGTCGCCGGATCGCCAGCGTTCAAATAAGCCGACACGAGCGCGTGCCGGCGGTCATGCTCGGTGATGCAATCTTGATGGACATCCCAGGCCGCGAGCGTTGAGCCCATCCCATCGCGTCGAATGAGGATTGCCTGGCGGTCTACGGGATCGGCGCCTTCCCAGAGCTGACATAGGAATGGCTTGGAGTGCGAAAGCACGATGATCTGGCTCACCCTCGCGAGGAGTCGCCGCATCTCTTGGACCGTCGTCAACGCGCGATGTTCGTCCAGGCTCGTCATGGGATCGTCGATCACGACGATCTTGTTGGCAAGTTGCGGGTCCTGATCGAGTGAGGCGAAGAAGAAGGCGAGCGCGAGAGTGTTGCGGTCGCCGGCGCTGAGGGTGTTGCGGAACGCCGGTCCGGCGTCCGAAGTGACTGCCACGGCGACGTTGTTGATCACCACGTTGTAGTTGCACGACGATCCGCCGCGGGTGTTCACAGGGCTGACGGCGCCCAACCTGAACCCCGCATTGAAGCGCTGGAGATAGGTGTTGATGGCGGCTTCGTAGGCGGGAAAAATGTTCTGCCGATAGTTATCGAGGGCGGTGCGGGCCTGTCTGCGCTGGGCCTCCGTCGCGGTCTTTGCGGCCTTCTCAGCGAGATAGTCCGCACAGAGCGCATCGACCGGAGCGCTGTGGCGGGTTTTGACGGCTTGCAGCCGCGTGAGGTCGGCGGTGAGCGCCGCGAGATTGGCGGCGGCGGCTTGCTCCTTCACGATCGCGATCGGCGCGTTGCAGGCTTGAAGCGCGTTTGAAATCGCGACGACCGCTGCTCGGTGCGCATCATAGTCAGCGACGAGCGCGAGCGTGTCTGGGGTTAGCTCGAGTTGGTCGAGGGGAGCGGCTGCCTTCGCGCGCAGCGTAGTCAAAACAGCCTCCCGCGCGGCAGTCCAAGCGCGCAGGATCGCGGCGGTGTCAATATCCAGGTTCGGGACGTCGGTGAATGCGCTCCAGAATGTACCGCTCTGGACGGCGACACGCACCGCCCTTTCAAACGCTGCAGGCACTTCTTCGCCATGCGTGGTGTTGATGCCTTGGCCGGTCTCTGTGATGGCGGCTCTGAGGCCCGCATAGGCATCGCTGAAATAGGCCTGATAGTGCCGGATCACTGGCGAGGCGGCGAGGTCCTGGGCACAGAACGGACAGACCTCGTGGTCATGGCCCTCGGATGTGGTGGCTATTCGCGTCATCCCGTCGCCGACCCAGGTCTCGCCGCCCCGGCCCAGGCTGCGCAGATGCGTGCGCACGCGGGCGGCTGCTTCTGCTTCAAGGCCGGGGAGTGATCGAGTCAGAAGATCGTTTAGTCCGGCGACGTCAAAGGCCGGAAGGGCGAACGGGAGAAACGCGGCATGCTGTCGGATCGCGTCTGCTGATCTGCCGGCGCTCAGATTTCGTTCAGCGGCGGCAATCGCCGCGTCGACGTTTCCGTCGGCAGGAAGCGCAGAGAAGTCGTCAACGCTGATGTCGCCACGGGCCGCCGCCGGGATCGCATTGCTCTTTAGGGAGAGTGCCCGGTTATGCTCTTCGATCCGGGCGACGTGAACCTGGAGGGCGGCGTTGAGGGCAACGCCTTGAGCCCCGAGGATTAGCTCATGAAGGTTTTGGCGATGGCCCGCGGCGATTTCCACGCCAGAGCAGACATTGGCCGCGACGAAGGCGTCATCAAAGATTGCGATTTCCGGCATCGGGGCCGGCCAAACCCCGTTCTGAAACTGGATCGGACCGCCCGCAAATCCGAATACGATGTGAGGGAGATGGGCGGCTCCAAGCCGATGCCGTTCCAAAACCAGCGCGGAGGCACCGGAGCTGAGCGAGCGTAGGATCGAGGCAAGTGTGGTCTTGCCGCGGCCATTCTCGGCGTAAATGAGGGTGAGTCGCGCGAAAGGGAGTTGAGCGCCCGCATTTACTGAGTCGAACTGGCCTATATTTCGCAGCAACTGGATACGTTCGAGCAAAGCGGCGTCCCCCCAAGGATCACATAGAGTTTCTTCTGATCAGCATTCAGCGAATAGTCCCGGTTTGCCAAGTGGATCGAGGACCGCTTTCGCCTGAGACCCCACAATATCGAGCGGCTCGATCATCTACCGGAAATCGCGCGTCTTCACCCTGATCGTATCGATGTGCAGGTCCGGGATATAGATGTCGCGCGCGCGTAGGCCCTTCGGCGCCAACCCGCGCGGATCGGGCGTGGGCGAGCCGTGATGAAATTCATCCCCGCGTCCATGCGGCAGCGGGAATGCGGCGTCCCGATCCCCGACGCTAGCGAGATCGGCCGAGAGATCGGTCAGGCGTTGCGCCACGAGATGCACCACTTCGCCCTCGCGCTGGATGCGCCCCCGCACCGCGAACATGCCAGCCGACAGGATGATGCGACGGTTCTTCTCGAAGACCTGCGGCCAGACGACGAGATTGGCGATGCCGCTCTCGTCTTCGAGCGTGATGAACATCACCCCCTTGGCGCTGCCGGGCCGCTGGCGGACCAGTACGATGCCGGCGGCCTCCAGCCAGCGCCCGTCCCGGGCGTCCATCGCCTCCTGACAGGTGACGATGCGCCGACGGCGCAGATCGTCACGCAGGAAGGCCACCGGGTGGCTGCGCAACGACAGCCCGACATGGCCGTAGTCCTCCACCACCTCGGCACCTGCCGTCATCGGCCGGAGGCTGACGGCGGACTCGCTGACCTCCGGCACGAGCTGCTGCTCGCGGGCGGTCGCCGCCGCGAAGAGCGGCAAGGGTTCGTCTCGCAGCGCCTTGATGGCCCAGAGCGCCTCGCGCCGCGCCATGCCGAGGCCAGAGCGGAAGCCATCTGCCTCGGCAATCTGCACGAGAGCGGCGACCGGCACTCCCGCGCGCCGCCACAGATCGTCGATCGAGGCGAAGGGCGTGTCGGCGCGGGCGCCGACGATGGCGGCGGCATTGGCGTTGGCCAGCCCCTTGACCATGCGCAGGCCGAGGCGGACTGCAAAGTGGCTGTCGTCGCCGGTCGGCTCCAGAGTGCAGTCCCAGCGCGAGGTGTTGATGCAGACCGGCCGAATCTCGACACGATGGTTCTGGGCGTCGCGCACGATCTGAGCCGGCGCGTAGAAGCCCATCGGCTGGGAGTTGAGCAGCGCCGTGCAGAAAATGTCGGGGTGCCAGCATTTGAGCCAGGCCGACGCGTAGGCGATCAGCGCAAAAGAGGCTGCGTGGCTTTCCGGAAATCCGTAACTGCCGAAGCCTTCGAGCTGCTTGAAGGTCTGTTCGGCAAATTCGCGCTCATACCCGTTGTCGACCATGCCGTTGATCAGCTTGTCGCGGAAGTGGGAGACCCCGCCGGTGAATTTGAAGGTCGCCATCGACTTGCGCAGCATGTCGGCCTCACCAGGCGTGAAGCCGGCGCATTCGATGGCGACGCGCATCGCCTGCTCCTGAAACAGCGGCACGCCGAGCGTCTTGCCGAGCACCTTCTCCAGCTCGGGCTTGGGATAGTTGACTGGCTCCAGGCCTTCGCGGCGGCGCAGATAGGGATGCACCATGTCGCCCTGGATCGGCCCGGGCCGCACGATGGCCACCTGCACGACGAGATCGTAAAAGGTCCGGGGTTTGAGGCGCGGCAGCATCGACATCTGCGCGCGGGATTCGATCTGGAAGGTGCCGAGGGTGTCGGCCTTCCTGATCATCGCATAGGTGCGCGGGTCCTCGGCCGGGATGGTCGCAAGATCGAGGTGGACGCCCTTGTGGTCGGCCAAGAGGTCGAGGCCGCGCTTCATGCAGGTCAGCATGCCCAGGGCCAGGACATCGACCTTCATGAACTTGAGCGCATCGATGTCGTCCTTGTCCCATTCGATGACCTGGCGATCGACCATGGCGGCCGGCTCGATCGGCACCAGTTCGTCGAGCCGGTCGTGCGTCAGCACGAAACCGCCGGGGTGCTGGGAAAGATGGCGCGGTGCGCCCATGAGCTGGCGGGCGAGATCGAGCGCCAGGCGGAGCCGGCGATCGCCGAGGTTGAGGTTTAGCTCCTCGACGTGCTTGGGCTCGACGCCCTCCTCCGACCAGCCCCAGACCTGCGACGACAGAGTCTTGATCAGATCCTCGGTGAGGCCGAGCGCCTTGCCGACATCGCGCAGCGCGCCCTTGGAACGATAGCGGATGACGGTCGAGCAGAGCGCGGCATGATCGCGGCCGTAAGTCTCGAACACCCACTGCATGACGATCTCGCGCCGTTCATGCTCGAAGTCCACGTCGATGTCGGGCGGTTCACGCCGTTCCTCGCTGACGAAGCGCTCGAACAGGAGGTCGTTGCGGCCGGGATCAATCGAGGTGATGCCCAGCACATAGCAGACGGCCGAGTTGGCGGCGGAGCCCCGACCCTGGCACAGGATGTCCCTGGAGCGCGCAAACCGCACGATGCTGTTCACCGTGAGGAAGTACGGGGCGTATTGCAGCTTCTCGATCAGCCGCAGCTCGTGCTCGAGCGCGGCCCGAACACTTTCCGGCAGGCCCTCGGGGTAGCGCTCGGCCGCGCCTTCCCAAGTCAACTTGGCCAGCGTCTGCTGGGGCGTGAGCGCGGGATTGTCGCGTTCCTCGGGATATTGATAGGCCAGCTCGTCGAGCGAGAAGCGGCAACGCTCCACGATCTGGAGGGTGCGGGCCAGCGCCTCAGGGTAGCGGCCGAACAGCCGATGCATCTCTTCGGGCGGTTTGAGATAGCGATCGGCATGTCGCTCGCGGCGCTCGCCCAGTTCATCGATCGTGACGTTGTGGCGGATACAGGTGACGACATCCTGCAGGATGCGGCGGTCGGGCGCGTGGAAGAGCACATCGTTGGTGACGATGGTCGGCACCCGCATCTGCGCCGCCAGGTTGGACAGGTTATGTAGGCGAAGCTGGTCGTTCGGGCGACGGCGCAGCGACAAAGCCATAAAGGCGCGGTCGCCGAATGCCTCGCGCAGCCGCCGCAGGCGAAGGCCGCATTCGTCGTCCGCGATGTCCGGGAGGAGGACGGCGATCAGGCCCTCGCCATAGGCGACGAGATCGGCCCATTCGAGATGGCACTTCGCCTTGCCGCCGCGCTTCTTGCCGAGCGACAGCAGGCGGCACAGGCGCGAATAGGCGGGCCGGTCGGTCGGATAGACCAGCACCGACATGCCGTCGGCAAGGTCGAGACGGCAGCCGACGACCAGGCGCACGCCGGTCGTCTTGGCAGCCTCATGGGCGCGGACGATGCCGGCCAGCGAGTTGCGGTCGACGATGGCCAATGCCTCGATGCCGAGCACGGCCGCGGCGGCGAACAGCTCGTCGCAACCGCTCGCGCCGCGCAGGAAGCTGAAGTGGGAGGTGACCTGGAGTTCGGCATAACGGGGGCCGGTCATCCGAACACCCCGTGTAGGAACCAGCGTTGCGAGCCGGTCGCGGTGTCCTCGCCATCACCCGCGCGATAGATCCAGTAGCGCTCGCCGGCGTCATCCTCGACCTGAAAATAATCGCGCACGGCGGCGAGCTCGGCGTCGCGTTTCCACCATTCCCCGAAAACACGCTCCGGCCCATCCGCGCGCTTCACGCGCCGGCGCACGCCGCGCCAGTTGAAAGACACCGGCGGATGATCGGGCAGAAGTGCCACCGTCTCGACGGGCTCTGGCTGCGCCAGCAGACGCGAGGGCCGCGGCCAATGGCCCGGCCAACCCGCTCCCGTGTCGGCCGCCATCGCCGGAATCCGGCAGACGGAGCGCTCAGGCACGTCGCTGGCGACCGGGGCGAGTCGGTAGATCGCGCGCTCGCCCACCCGGTTCATCAACGTGTCGATCAGATCGGAAATGTCCGACGCGCTTTCCTCGACCAGTGAGCTGATGATCTGCTTGCGCTCCAGCGGTTCGGCGACCGTGGCGGCGAGCGTCATTACCTCGATGCCGAAGCCGGGCGAGATCGTCTCGATCTTCTCGCATAGCAGCCGCGTCAGTCGCTTGATGTCGCGAACCGGCATGGCCGTGCCGACGCGCACCGCCTGGGCCCGACTGTCGACGCGGTGGCAGATGAGGTCGAGGCGGCGGGCGCCCATGCCGCGTTCTTCAAGCTGCTCGCAGAGCTGCACGACCAGCTTGGCGATATAGCGGGCGATGGTCTCGGCCGCGGCGATCGGCTCGGCCAAAGCGCGGCGAACCTCGACAAGATCCGGCGGCCGGACCGGCTCGATCAGCTCGGCTGCGTCGCCGAGCGCCTGGTCGATCCGGCGCCCGATCTCGGGTCCGAAGCGCAAAGTCAGCGGCGCGCGTGGCTGCGCGAGGAGATCGCCGATGCGCTCGAAGCCAAGGGTCCGCAGCCCCGCCACGGCCGTCGCGGCGATCCGCAGAGCCTGCAGCGGCAAAGGCTCGAGGATCGATTGGCCATGCCCCGGCGGTGCGATCACCGTCGGCCGCGCGGCGTAGCGCGCGAGCGCATGGGCGGCGCCCCAACTGTCGGCGATCGCGGCACGCGCGACAATTCCCGACATGGCGAGGCGTCCGATCAGCCCATCCAGCATGGCGCTTTCGCCGCCGTGGAGATGATCGGCCCCGGTCGAATCTATCACGATCCCGTCTGGGGGATCGGACGCGACGACGGGCGCAAAGCGAAGGAGCCAGACCGCAAGCCGATCCAGCGCCTCGGCGTCGGCCGACAGGTCGGCGTCTTGGAGGATCAGGCCGGGCACTAGCACCTGCGCCTTGGTCGCGGGCATGCCCGGGCGCAGGCCGGCGGCCTGGGCAGCGGCGTCCGCCGCAAGCACCACCCGTCTATTCCCGTCTCGGCCTATCAGGACGAGCGGCGCCTCAGCCGGAGGCGCCGCGTCGCCGGCCTTCCGCCGAAGCTGGTCGGTGGACCAGGTCGGCAGGAAGAGCGAGACGACCCGTGTCATCGCAAGCCTCCAGTTCGAAATCTGCACTTTCGCCTGCGCGGGCCCTGATCAGCTCGACCAGCCACCGATGACGTCCGACGCCCGGAACGGGTAGCGGTGTCGATGGGAGCGCCGAGACCCGCCAGCGGGTCATGGCGGCCGTTGGCTGGCCGAAATCGGTCACTTCGGTTTGTCGCCGCCAGCGCCGCAGCGCGATGCCGATCGACCCGGTGCCTTCCGCCGCCAGCTGCAAGCGGCGGGAGGCGGTCATGGAGAGGCGGGCGACTTCGCCGACGACGGCGCCTAGCCCACCATGCCGCAGCCCTTCTTCCATGCAGGCGAGAAGCGTCTTTTCATCGCCGGCTTCGACATAGATGACGCGATCGGCCGCCAAGCCCGCTTGGGCGATCGCGGGAGCGAACAGGTCAGGTCGCGTGATGCACCAGAGGATCTTGCCCTTGGTGCGAGCGGCGACGCCGGCGCTGAAGAGCGCGGCAGCGGCGCCATCGATCGCGCCGTTGCCGCCGCCGGCGATTTCATGCAGCGCGCCGCGAGCAAGGCCCCCGCCGGGGAGTCGTGAATCGACCGCGGTGATTCCAAAGGGGAGCACCGATTTCGCGCGTCGGCTTCTGCCTTCGATCTTTTCGATCTGCGCGCGCAAAGACTCTATGGCGGGCTCGGGCCGCAAGCTCGTTCTTGACCTCCGGGAACGGGTTCGTCATCATGTTCTCGATTTGTTCTAACTTTTCCGCTTGAGAGTCAAGGCCGGACACGGCGGTGCGTATCTCCGACTTGGTCCAGCGCTGACGCGGCGATCGGCGTGTCCATGCTCGACGTCGCGCCGCACGGCTCGGGCCGGGATTAGGCAATCCCGTAATCGTCGACGCGGCCGGAAGCCTCAAGAACAGGCCGTTAGCTCGCGTCCCGCCGGGGAGCCATTGTGATGTTTCTCGGATCGATGACCAGTTTCAGGTCGGCGGCGGTCGCCTGGTCCATCCCATACTCTTCGAGGTCGTCGACCTTCGGGCGAACGTCAAGAGCCTCGAAGTGCGTCGATCGATACGGCCAGTCCGGATCGTTGGCCTTCTCGAAGAAGACCTTGGTGCTGAAGCTTATGCTAGTATCGGCAAATGACGCGCTATTGAAATACAGCCCTTCCGGAGGAGCCGACACATCTTCAATTTCCAAAGACTGGAATTCAAAACGGGCTTGAGGCCGTGGGTTGAGTAGGATGTCCACGGCCATGCGTGCTTCATTCGTCTCCCAAAGCGCATCGAATTTGAATTTGGTGGTGGAGCGAAGGCCTGCGTTCGTGAGCAGACGCAGCCACCCATCCACAAATTCGGAGATGAGCGGCAGCTCCTCTAGGTACGGTCCGGTGACGGGCTGATTAACCGGGAAGGCAATCGACGGGATCCGGTCGTTTCCGGCGATCGTCAACGTCGCTCGCCCGGTCGCCATGAGCGTGAGTGCGCGAAGCAGCTCCGCCCACTCGTCCAGTGTATGGTCCATGTCATCGATCGAGCCCACGCTTTCGAACTTGAGCGCCGGTGGTGTAAGTCGGATGATGAAGTCCGGGCTGCGGACGAGAAGCTCTGCCCCATGCGGCTCGGCCATTGGCGGGCCGATGAACATTTCAGCGTCGAACCTCGCAGCCTGGCCGAAGCCGGGGCCGCGGATCGAGATCTCGCAGGGGCCTAGAGTTGGCGGCGTTAGCCGCAACTCCTCTATGTCGTCGAACAGCGTGCCTTGATAGGGAAGGCGTATGCCGAACCGGCTGTCGAACACGCGAAGGCGCTGCGGCTTCAAAGGCGCGAGGCCAAGCAGTAGATTACTGAAGTGCTCCGGGCCCTCGATCTGAAGAAGCGCTTCGGCTTCGAACTGGCCGTTCTCATAGCCAAGTTCAGCAAGCTGCCGCTGCTTCTCGATTGTGTAGGCGCTTGGATTTTCGCCGCAAGCCGCACTCAGGGCCGCCAGCAGGCCGGCGGCTGTCGGCTCGAAGCGCAGACCGACTTTCTCATAATCGTAGCTGATATCGGTGTGATTGATGTCGTGAGCCTTGCGAGCCTCGGCCAGCCTCAAACGCCTGAGCACGCGAGCGAGCTCATTCCCGATGAGATGGACGAGATAAGCTGATTGGAGTTCACCGTCGGCTCGCAGCCGAAACACGACGATAAGCGCCGGGCGGGGTTCCTTGGCCAGCCGGTCTATGGCGGACAGACTGAGTCGGATGCGATTGCCGACGCGGCCGAGAGTCGACTTCAACTGAACCCGGGCGGCATTGGTGGGGCGCTGATCAAGAGGTAGCGATGGCTGGCCAGCCGGGATCATCGGGAACTCTACTATGAAATCCCAGCCCATCACGTCGACGGCGCTCTTATTGCAGTAGAGACCCGCGCGCTCGCAAAGCACCTCGAACTGCCGCTCGCCGATGCGACCTATGCGGTCCGGATCTAGCTCGTTTTCCATTCAGCTCCTCTGGCCTGAACCTTAGACGCGTGCCGGCATATGAGCGGCGTCGAGACGCCGATGAATCAGCGACACGATCGATAACAGGTCTTCGGCGTCCTCCTTGGACATTGCCCAGTGAATGCGGGCTTCATGCGCGGTCGGGTTGCGGAACATGCCGAAGGTGCCGCGGACAAGGTTGGCAAACCCGCTCTGTTCGCTGCGTTCGCTGGCTGTGCTGCGCGGATTGATAGCCAAGAGTGGTGGGTCGCCCGCGAGCGCCCGATCGACCAAAGGCGCCCCATCGTCCGTCAGGCCCGTGCGCGTCCGCATCTTGTCCGCCACGCTCTTCACCGCCTCCTGGACAGCATGGAAGTAGTTGTCAGCAAGCAGCTCGGCGCGGCAAAACTTGAGCACGTCCGGATGTACGCCTCGACCCTCGAGATCGGCGCGAAGGTCCCGGGCGCGCCGTTGTGCCTCCCGCAATGTCTGGGCGGCTTCTGCCGATGTGAGGTTTCCGGCCTGATCCACGACCAGGCCGGCGAATGCCAAGGCCTGATTGAGGAGCGCTCGCATCGGCTCGTACCGATCTGGATCACGGCTATATCGCGCGGGCTTCATTGCCAGCCGAATGAACTCCAGAACGTGCGTGCGATTCTGTTTGGTGTTTTGGCTCTCCACGAAGGCATTGTAGATGCGGACACGCTTCGTTCCGGGGCCCGGATCGTTCATCTTGCTGGAGGCGATAAGGTGCTGGATCTCCGGCCCTGTGAGGCCTTGGTTGGTATCGCCCAAGGCGCCGGCGATGGCTTCCAACTGGTCCTGTGAAAAGAACGCCATATCCGGCCTCACTGACCGTAGGCGAGCCGCCGCAGGAAGGTCCTGGCGGTGACGAGAACGACATGCAGGCGGAAGGTGCTGTGGTCTTCATCCGAAAGGCCCGGGTGCGAACCCTCCGTGTGGAGCATCTTGAAGAGGCCGTTGACGTAGTTCTTGCCGTCCTGGGTCCATTCGTTGCGATCAACAGCAAGGAAGCCGATTTCTGCGAGCAAGGCGCGGCGGTTTTCCGAACTCGGCCGTTGAGCCGCTTCCTGCGGTCGCACGTTGCGGGCGATGTCGTCGAACAGGCTTTCCAGGAAAGTCCGGAGCTGGCTATTGCAGGCGGCCCAATCGCCGCGTGTATGCGCTTCGACGGCCTGGTCGAGATGACCGAGAGGGGTTGTGAAGCCGAAGGACTTGAGAAGCTGATGCACCTCGTCGTCCGTCTGGGGGAGCTGGATTTCGCCGGGTAATGCCGCGCGGATGGACGCGTTTCGCCCGTAGTCGTCCCACGTCAAAACGTATCCGTCACGCGCAAGGCCCCGTGCGAAGGCCGTTTGCAGAGCGTGCGTAGGGTCTTGCTGCGCTAGCTGCGCGGCTTGCCGGATCACCGCCTCGCCCAGGGTCATGCTGCCTTCGAGCGTGTCGAGCACCGCCTCGGTCCGTTGCACGACGATCCGGCCGAGCAAGGCGCACTTGTTGGCGACGCTGAGGGAGCTGCTGGAGGAAATCTCGTCCTCCAGGCCGAGGCGGAGGACCATCTGGTTGAACCGCGCCTGGCTGTGTTGCTCCAGCAATTCGACGGCCGCGACAAGGGTAGGACGGGTGAAGGGCGCAGATCGCATCGGCGCTCCTAGTTGAAACGAAGCCCGAACAACCCACCGGTGTCGGTCGCGTCGGTGAGTTTGGTCTCCAGGACATGGTCCCTGACCCTGAAGCCAGGTTTGAACCCCTCCTGGGGAAGAACGTCGGAATTCATCGTCACGATGTACTGGAAACCGGCGGCCTCGGCGCGCTCGGCGCCAAGCTGCAGGGCTTTGGCAACCTGACGCTCATCGACGCCATCGAACAGGTGACTGTCGTGCAGCAGGAAGCCGGGCCCGCGGCCTTGCTTCCGGCTGATCTCGGTGAGCATCAGATCGAAGCAGAAGATCTGCATGTTGGTGATGCCCTTGCTCCGCTGCCCGTCGATATGGACGTCGAACTGCGGGCCGCCGCCTGTCTCGGCGATGGTGAGGCTTCCGGCCTTCTCGTAGAGGGATTCCGATAGCGCTTCGAATGTCAGGATCGCCTCGCGCAGGATGTCATTGCGCTCGTGCAGATCGTCCCGAAGCGCCTTGGTCAGATTGGCCCGCTCAATGTCCAGTTCGGCTTTGGTGCTCTCGATACGCTCGGCGGTCTCGAGGCGCTGGCGCAAACCCTCTACCTCGGCCTCGGCGCGGCCGGCCTCCTCGCGCAGGTTCGTGTAATGCTCCAACGCGCCGCCCGAACTCAGCACATTCATGATCTGGCGACGCCGGCGATCGCGCTCGGCGGTGCGCTGGTCGCGTTCGGCGATACGCGCTTCGGCGGAGGTGATCTCGGCATTCAGGTGGGCGCGGCGATTCTCGATGATCGAGCGATGAAACCGTTCCACCTCGTCGAAACGCCGCCGGACCATGTCCGGCAAGACGACGCCGGCTTCCGCATAGAGCTTGGTGACATCGCCGAGATCGGGGGCACCTTCTTCACCGAGTGAGGCGCGAAGTTGTTGAAGCAAGTCACCGTCCATGACGTTGTCGACATTGAGCGCGTCGATCTCGCGGGTGATGAGGTTGGCCTCGCGTTCAAGCTCCTTGTATTCCGGCACGACCTCGAAGGAGGCCAGCTGTTCGCGCAGCCTGATGGCGCGGGCCTCGGCGATGGTGAGGCGTGTGCGCAGATCGGCGGCCTTGCCGAAATAGCGGCCGAGGTCGCCGCTCTTGGCGGCCTTGCGCAATTCCTGGGCGACCTTCTCCTGCCCGCGCAGTTCCTGGAATTTGCCCGGAATGGTCCAGTCGAGGCCGAGCAGATAACAGATCGAGACCTGCTGATCCCATGCCTGTTGCATCGTGGAATGCTGCATCGGCTGCTGGAATCCGCCGCTGAGCTGGCGGCGCGCGAAATAGGAGAACAAGGACCGGAAGGACGGCTGAAAGCGTTCGCTTTCGTCACCGGCCGAGAGCGGCAGACCGAACCAGAGCTTGCCGAGATTGGCCTTCCACTGTTCGTTCGATAGCTCGAAATGCCCGGCCGCCAGGTCGAACTGCGGTGCGATCGGCCAGTTCTCGACGGCGCCGTTGATCGTGAGCCGGCTCGGCTTGGCGCCGCTGCGGGCCGCGGAGATCGCCTCGCCGGCGACGTCGACCGCCACATCGAAGGTCCATTCGGTGAGAACCGCGGACCGGAAGATGCTCTCCTTACGCACGTCGGCGCCGAACAGGAAATGCACCAGCTCAACGAAGCTGGTTTTGCCGGCGCCGTTGCGAGACTGGCGGTCGTTGGCGCCCTCGCTCTTGTCGGCCAGCAGGATGTTGAGGCCCGGCTTGAAAGCCAAGGTCTTGAAGGAAGCCAGGTCGCTGCCGAAACGGCGGATCATGACGCGACCCTCCGCACGAGGCCGCGGTCGAAGTCGAGCGCGCCGATCGTGTAGAGGAGGTCCAGAGCGAGAATAAACCATTGATAGTCGATCGGCGCATTAGGCGCATGTTGCGCGCGGCGCCCACGCACTTCGTCCCAAAGCCGAGACATAGTCATCGGTCGCTTGAGGATTTCCAGGACCTCGGCGCCAACGCCGATGAGCGCGCGGTCCGGACGGACATGCTTTGTCGGGAGGATCATGACGCCTCCACAGAGACGAGAGGATCCTCGAAGATGTCGCAACTATCGAAGAAATAGGCGAGCACGGCCAGCGCGGCGCCCTGGCGCTTGGGTTCGCCATTCATGCCGGCATAGTCCTGCAAGTGCTTGAAGATCGTATCGGCCGGAAGATCCAAGGCTTTCAACTCGGCGTAGCGCATGCGGAACGCCTCGGCGATACGCTCGCCGAGATCCGGCCGAGGGCTCTTGCGAAAGAAGGTGTCGACGAGGCTCGACTTGCGCCGGCCGATCCGCAGCAGGAGCCCGGATTCTTCCGAGAGCGCGTTCTTTTCCAGCTTCTCCAACGACGGCGGGGTGAGCGGCGGATCGCCGGCGTTCGGGTCCTGACGCTGCAGCGCTTCGATGATCGGCACGAGGTCGGCCATCACAAGGCGATCGACAATGGCGATCGAAGCCGCCGGGCCGAACAGCGCCTGCAGGGCGGCCAGTTCGAGACCCATCGCGAGCTTCAGGAGTTCCGGCTCCGACCAAGTCTCGATGGCAAGCGGCGCATGCGCCTGCCGCAGGCCATCGATATGCTGGACCGCGTTGGGCGGGAGGCCTCGACCATCATTATGGACGAACACCCACTCGGCCATATCGGCATTCCAATGGCCGCGTGCGCCATGGAAGTCCTCATCGACCTTGGCGATCAGTTCGGCTTCTTTCATCGCGTCGGGGGCATAGCACTGGAAGACGGACTTGGTGCTGACGCGGCGGCCGTCGCATTTTAGATCGCCGTAGGGACCATAAGGACGCACTTCTTCGAAATCGGCACCGAAAGCATGGCCCGCGAGCCGAACGAACCAGTCTTGAAACGCCGTGCCGCGCTGGGTGTGGAAGGCCAGCCGGAAGCGATCGACATAAATGGAATGCTGGAGTTCATCCATGGCGCTGTTTGGCTGCCCGGGTTGGCTTTGGCGCACGCACCGCCGGTGCGACGTCACCGAGATGATGGATGCGCATGGCCGGCCGCTTCGGCAGTTTCACCATGAGTTCCAGCTTGCCGCCGACTGCCTCCACATAGCTGCGGAGTGTCGAGAGATACATATCCGCCTGCTTCTCGATCTTGGAGACCGAAGGCTGCTTGATGTTGAGCGCGGTAGCGATATCCGCCTGGGCCTTGCCGGTAATCTGGCGCAACTCGCGCAGACCCTCGACCTCCTGCTTCAGGTCCTGATACCGCGCGTCGATCGCGGCCTGCTCTTCAGCAGGCAGCGCCGCGATTACCTCATTCAGGCTCCGGCCCATCTTACATTCCCTTCTTCGCGGCTTTCAGGTTTTCCAGATGCACGGAAAACCGCAAATCCGCTTTCGCGATAAGCTGCTTGTAGAAGCGCTTCTGGCTGCCGCCAGATTTATCGCCCGCCACCAGCAGGATTGCCTTCCTCTCCGGGTCGAAGGCGAAGGCCGCACGCCATTCGCCATCGGAGGCCCCGAAGCGCATTTCCTTCATATTGGCGTACCTCGACCCTTTGAGCGTATCGACGTGCGGGCGACCAAGCTGCGGGCCATAGTCGGCAAGCAGCCTGGCAACAGCCAGCAGTTCGGTTTGCACCTCTCGCTCGAAGGCCAGAAACTCCGCCTCGAAGGCATCGTCTAGTATGACTTCCCACATAGCGATATAGCCTGCAAGCTATGTTCGGTCAATAGGATGGAGGCGCCGCGCGTCCGGCGATGCTGTGGTCACGCGACGGCAACTTTCGGCCCAGGCGTCGAGATCATCGACCGCGTAGCGGACCCATTTCCCGAACTTGTGGAAAGCGGGTCCGCCGCCCAGCGAGCGGTAGCATTCCAGCGTGTGCGCTTCGAGGGCGAGGTAGCGGGCGGCCGCATCGGTATCGACGAAGCGGATTGGTCCGGCCTCCTCGACGAACCTGGCCCGACGCAAGATGTCCGGCGTAGGCCAACGACGCTGCGGGTTGGCGTCCCTACGCATGGCTCGCCTCCTTATTCTCGTCGCGCTTCGTGCCGGGAGGGACGGCGCGGTTTTCACCAGAGCGGTGACGGAACGGCCGATAGTTTCCGAGCTTGGTGCGGGAGGCATACTGGTCGTCCTCGTAGCCGAGGGGCTTGCCGGCCGCCGTCAGCACTGGCTCGATCGCCTCGACTTCAGGCGCCACCGAAGGCACGTCCACAACCGGCGCCGGCGTGGAGATCGGAGCTGGAGTCGCTGGCTGACCACCGAGCAACGCCTGCCGCCGCTGGTTCACCAGCTCCGCAGCAGCTCGCACCGGATCGTCCTCGGTGTGCACGTATTTCATGAACATGGTCACCGTCTTGTGGGCGGTGAGCGCCATGCCGACCTTCACCGGCACGCCGGAGTTGGCGATGTCGGTCGCCGAGCGATGTCGGATGCCATGCGTTCCGATATGCGGCAGCCCGGCGCGCTCAAGAATGCGCCGCCAGCCCTGGTAATAGGTGTGCTTCGACATTGGCAGGTTGGGATCGAAGACGGACGGGCAGACGAAGGGCGATTCCTCCAGGAGCGGCGCGGTCTCGAAGAGCCGCTGCGCTTCTGCGCTCATGGGCTTGGACATGCCGCCGGTCTTGCTGTCGGGCCAGACCACGCGCCGGTTGTCGTAATCGACCCAGGACCATTCGAGCTGTAGGATCTCCGACATGCGCGCGGCGAATTCGAACTGGAGCCGGATCGCGAGGAGGATGAAGGGATGCTCAAGCCCCTCCGCCTCGGCGCGCGCGAGGTAGGCGAAGAGCTTCTTCATTTCGCTGTCGGTGATCAGCCGGGTCTTTCCCCGTTCCGGGTACTTCGGGACGTGGCGGCACGGGTTCGAGCCGTCGGCGCGCATGCCCCAGACCTCGGCCATGTTGAACATCTTCCGCACGGCGGCGAGGACGCGGTTCGCGTTCGTCGGCTTCTTCGACATCTTCTTCATCAGGTTCGAGATGTCGGCGCGGGTGACGTCGGGCACCTTCAACTGGCCGAGCACCGGGATGATGTAGCGCCTGCCGTAACCGCGGTTCGACTCGACCGTGGATGGCTTGTTGCGGCTCTTCGAGTAGTCGGTGATGAACCGGTCGAAGAGTTCTTTGACCGTAGGCGCCTGCCGGGCGGTGGCTCGCTCCGCGCTGGGATCGATGCCGCGGCGAACCTCGGCCAACCAGTCCTGGGCGATGCCCCGAGCTTGCTCGACGGTGATCTCACCGTAGCGGCCGATAGCGGGCTTTCGGCGCTGTCCATTGTGGGCGACATAGGCCACCATGAAAATCTTGCGGCCGGCCGGCGTGACCTTGACAAGGAACCCGGGTATCGTCGTATCCCGGAGTTCGTAATCGCGCTCCTGCGGGGTTGCGGCGTCGACAGCGGTCTTTGTGAGCTTAATTTTGGGCATTCCTAACCTCCGTTGAGGTCGGATTTCAGGTGCAACATAGGTGCACCTAGAAAGCCAACCGTAGCGTATGTCCGGCTAGGTATGTGTGATCTGAGAACCGAAAAAAGCTAGTGCTGACAATCGGTTATCGGGAAAACGGATACTGCCGGATACACAAAGGATAGGGCATATCCGGTCTCTCAAAATCCGGTTCCGAGAGGAGTGTCGGTTCGATTCCGACCACCCGCACCATCTTTCTAGATCCGATGTTAGGGCCTGACTGAGGCCCTAAACGGCGTGAGCACATTGGTCATTGTCTGCGGAGCGACCTCGGTCTGACATCTGGCGGAACAGACCATGTCGATCGCCCACGCGCGTTGTGACAGCACCTCTGGGCCGAGTTCGAAGCTGATGCAGCTTAGCGCCTCTTGATCTTGGCGCGGGCCCGCCGCTGCATCATGGCTGCGGAGGAGATGAGCAAGGCCGATGCGATCTGCGCGGCGTCCTTTCGTCGCCCCAGGCGCGGGACCCAGACAAAGGCTCATTTGACAGTGCCAAGCTATCGATCGACCGGTCGAGGATAAGCGCGCCGACCGCCGCCGACCAACTGCCGGATTGCTGCCGGGCGGCTTGGCGAGTTCCTCGCCCGACATGATGTCGGCGAGGTTTCCGATCTGCGCGGCGAAGACCTGCGCCATGGACACGCGGGCCTCGGGGAACAGGGCTTGAATGGTGTGCTTCGGCTTCGTACTCCTTTGGAGGGCGGGCATCCCACGCAAGGCGAAGCGCGGGTGTCGACTATTCGCCCCTCTTCATGCGGGCCGACCGCGAGCCATTCGGCCGGATCGCGACTCGGATCGAGGATGCCACGATCCGATAGATTGGCTGCCGATTGCGTCGGCAGCCCGTCACGGGCGGGGTTGCTCCGGGCTCAGGGATCGCGAAGGCTCTCTCAGGCCAGAAAGCGGCTGCGTATCTCGGCAGCCGGATGCGGATGCGCGAGACGGTCGCCGGCGCGAAACAGTTTCTGCCGCAGCGTGCCGTCGGCATAGCGTTCCTTATATAGGCCGCGATTCTGCAATTCCGGCACGACGAGATCGATGAAATCCCGGAAGCCGCCGTCTAGCACGGCATAGGACAGATTGAAGCCGTCAACGCGCGTATCTGCAACCCAGCCGGCAAGCTCGTCAGCCACCTCTATTGGATTGCCGACGGTCACGGGGCTGAGGCCGCCGATCCCGCACCAGTCGGCGATTTCACCTGCCGTCCAGGAGCGAGACGGATCGGCCGAGCTCATCGCCTCGACAGCTGTCCGGATCGCCTCGCTCTCGACGTGCTCGAACACGTCGTCGGCCGCGAACCGGCTGAAGTCGACGCCGGTCCAGCCCGACATCAACACCAGCGCGCCTGCGCGAGAGGCATGGCGGCGATACTCGGCGTGCTTATCGCGGGCTTCGGCGGTGGTCGGCGCGGTGATCACCGTGTGCTCGGCGATGATGGCGATGGAGGCCGGGTCCCTGCCCGCTTCCTTGAAGGCCTGACGCAGCTTGCGCACGCTTCCGGCGAGCACTGCCTTGGAGGGGGCGCCGACGAAGACGCATTCAGCATGCTTTGCGGCGAAGCGGCGGCCGATGGTCGACGCGCCGGCCTGGTAGAGAAGCGGGGTGCGCTGGGGCGAGGGAGCGACGAGGTGTGGACCCTCGACGCGGAAATGGCGCCCGGCATGGTTGACCGGATGGATGCGAGCTGGATCGGCATAGAGCCCGCTCACCTTGTCGGCTACGACGGCATCCTCTTCCCAGCTCACCTCCCAGAGCTTGTAGCAGAGTTCCAGATATTCATCGGCGATGTCATAGCGCTCCTCATGCGTCAGCTGCCGCTCACGCCCGAAATTGCGGGCCGCACTGTCCGATGAGGACGTGACGACGTTCCAGCCGATGCGCCCGTTTGTGAGATGGTCGAGCGTCGAGAGGCGACGCGCCAGCGCGAAGGGCGGCTCGTAACTGGTAGACAGCGTGATGCCGAACCCGAGATGGCGCGTCGCATGGGCCATCGCCGAGACAAGCAGCAGCGGATCGCCTCTTGGGATCTGCACCGCATGGGCGAAGGCCGGTCCGGGGGAGCCCTCAAATACGTCGTAGTGGCCATACGCATCGGCGATGAACATGCCGTCGAAAAGGCCGCGCTCCAGCAACTCCGCGAGCTGGACCCAGAAGCCGATCGAATTGTAGTCGACGGACCTATCTTGCGGATGCGTCCACAGCCCGGGGGAAAGATGGCTGGGGCTGTTCATAAAGAAGGCGTTCAGGATGAGCTCGGTCATGTCGGTGCCTGTTCAAGAGCGCACATGGCCAGCACACGGCCAGCCGTCGGAGTCGCAAGAAGTCCGGCCTTCCGGATACGAGCCCTTTTCAGGAACCGGCGGGCGTGCCGATCTGCCACTGCTCAGGTGGCGGGGTGCCGTTCACGGCGTAGTCGCCGACGATGCGATCCTTGTAGATGCGCGGATTGTGCGAGGAGAGCGTGCGCGCATTGCGCCAGTAGCGGTCGAGTGCGAGCCCCTTGCGCGTTGCCGAAGCGCCAGCCGCGTCGAAGAGCACCGTGGCCGCGTCGAGGATGAGGTTCGAGACGACGGGCAGCGCCTGCGAGGTCTCGAGCTCAGCGACGTCGACGGCGCTTCGATAGAGGTCGAGGTCGCCGGACAGCCGCGCCTCGAACGCCCGGTCGAGGCTTCTTGCCACCTGCAGCACGATCGCTCCGGCTGCATAGGCGTCGCCGCGTGCCCTGCCGACGACCTGCAGCACCTGGGGGTCGGTGCGGGGCAGCGGCGACGGCGCATTGGAATAGGAGCGACGGCGCGTTGCTACCAGTTGGCCGATGTCCCGGACGATAGCGCGGCCGATGCCGGCGAGTGTTGCAAGATGCACGAGCTGGTAAAAGGCGGGCGAGTAACGGAAGCGCCCCCCTTCGATCACGAAGTCGGACTCCGCGATGGCGACGTCGGTGAAGGTCGCCGTGCCGCTCGCCGTGCCTACCTGGCCGAAACCGTCCCAGTCGTCGATGACGTCGACACCCGGCGCATCGCGGCGCACGGAGACGGCGACGGTCTCGCCGTCCTCGTCATAAGTGGCGCCGACATCGATCCAGTCGGCAAAGAGCGAGCCGGTCGTGTAGAACTTCGCGCCATTGAGGACGCAGCCTGTCCCGTGCCGCGAAAGTCGGGTGGCGAATCCAAATTGGGGCGCCTCGCCGATCTCGGTCCACGCGCTGCCGACGGTCTCGCCATTCGCGATGCGCTCTACCCAGACCCGCCGCCGCGCCCCGGCAGGCAGGCCGACAATGTCCTCGACGAAGCCGAAATGGGCGCGCAGCGCTTGGGTTATGTTGGAATCGGCTTCCGAAAGCTCGATCAGGAGTGCGAATTGATCGGAAAGGCCGATGCCGAGCCCACCTTCCTCGACCGGGAGGCGCGCGCGCGTGAAACCCGCCTCCTTGAGCCAGCGGACCTGCTCATAGGGCAATTCGCGCGCAAGCTCGCGCGCGGTGGCGCCCGCGGCGATACGCGCGAAGACGGGGCGGAAACGCTCGGCGATCGCATCATAGTTCCTGCTCGGCCCCTCTCCCCAGGCCTGACCGATCTGTGTCATCTGTTCTCGATTCTCCGAAGGTTACGGCAACGCTGCCGGCTGGTCACGACCGCAGCCGCTGGATGCCGTAGCTGAGTGCAAGACAGAGGAAGATGGCGCCGCCCGAGCCGAGCTGCTGCCAATAGAAATCCCAGCCGATCAGCAGCAGGCCGTTGGCAACGATGGCAAGGAACAGGACGCCGGCGAGCGTACCCGGCACGTTGGGCGTGCGCGTTCGGCTCACCGTCGTGCCGATATAGGCGGCGCCGATCGCGTTCATGAGGAAGGCATTGCCCGAGAAAGGCATGTAGGCGTTGACATTGGCCGACAGGAAGATGCCGGCGACGCCCGCGATCGTCGCCGTGAGCACGTAGATCACCGCCACCGTCGAGCGAACCGGCAGACCGGAATAGAGCGCGAGCTGCGGCTGCACGCCGATCGCGGCGCTCCTGCGGCCGAAGCGACTGCGCTTGAGCAGGACGTGAACAGCGAGACCCAGCGCGAGAACCACCAGAACCGGGATAGGCACGCCGAGAACGCCGCCGCGCGCAAGCGCAGGCAGAGCCGGCGGAACGCTGGTGAAGGAAATGTAGATCGGATTGCCGCCATTGGTGGCCAGCTGCTGCACCGAATGGCCGATGAACAGCGTGCCCAGCGTCGCCAGAAATGGCGTGATACCGAGCCCCGCGATGAGAAATGCGTTGAACAGGCCGGCACCGGCCGCTGCTGCAAGCGCAGCCAGGAACGCGACAGGCACGTCGGCGCCCGCGACGATCGCCGCGACGAAGGCGAGACTCGCGAAGTCGATCGCGGTCGCCACCGATAGGTCGATCCCGCCGCTGTGGACCGCGATTGTTGTGGCGACGGCTGCAATCGCGAGCAGGGCAAAATTGTTGACGAGGATGCTGCGCAGATTCGCCGGCTGGATGAACCCGGGCGCGAGCAGAGCGAAGAAGACGAAGGCGACGACCACGGCGATGACGAGGCCGAAGCGCGAGACGCGGCCGAAGCGGGCGGCCGCCATTGCCTTCGACGAAGAGAGAGAAACGCCGCGGAACGTCATGCCCGGGGCCTCGTCGTCGTGGCCGCGACCACGAGCAGGGTCAGCACACCCTGTATGCCGCTCACCCAATAGCTGGAGACGTTGAGAAGCTGGAAGCCGTTGGTGAGCATGCCGATGAACAGGCTCGCCGCCAGTGTTCCGGCAATGGTCGGCACGAAACGGCGTGAGAACACAACGCCAAGGAAGGTCGCGGCGATGATCGGCAGCAGCATCTCGCCCGCGCCCTTCGAGCTTGCGCCGAGGAAGCTTACCGAGAGCAGGCCGCCAAGCGCGCCGAAAAGCCCGCTGACAAGGTAGGAGCCGGCGACATAGCGCGAGACGCCGAGACCCGAGGCGCGCGCCGCAAGCGGATTGCCGCCGACGGCCTGCATGTTGAGGCCAAGCGGTGTGTAGCGCGTGCCGAGCCCGAGCAGTCCGGCGATCACAAGCAGCGCATAGGCGAGCACCGGAAAGCCCTGTGCGTCCGTACCGCCGAGAAAGCGGGTAAGCGCGCTGTCGACCAGGATCGTCGCGTTCTTGCTGATGAGCTGCTCGAGGCCGGTGGCGATCGTCATGCCAGCCAGCGTCGCGAGCAGCGGCAGCATGCCGAGCACGACAACGGAAAAGGCGTTGAGCGCTCCGATGCCGAGCCCGGCTGCAAGCGCCGCACCGAGCGCGACCATCTCCGGTTGGCCGAGTTGCACGATCGTCGCATAGACGGCCGCCGCAAGACCCATGGTCGCGGCGAGCGACAGGTCGATACCGCCGGCAAGCGCGTTGTCGCCGCCGACGATGACCACGACGGTAAGGCCGAAGGCGAGTACGGCGAGGATCGACGATTGCGAGACGATCGACAGAAGATTGCCCGGTGCCAGAAACAGCGGCGACTGGATCGCGAAAACGATGAAGATCGCGGCGAAGAGCAATAGCGCGCCGGCACGCAGGATCGCCGGCATCAGCAGGGCAAATTCGATGGCGCCCCGTCCTCGGCCATTCGCGGGAGCTTCAGTGGCGAGCAAGGTCATGCGCTTCTTCCGCGCGGCCGCCGACGACGGCCGCGAGCAATCCTGAGGGCGATATGGCAGCGGAGGGCGCGTCGAGCACGACCGCGCCACGATGGAAGACGACGACGCGGTCGGCGAGCCCCTTCACCTCGTCGAGATCCGACGAGACCACGATGAGCGATCTTCCGGCGTCGGCGAGATCGCGCAGCAGACGATAAATCTCCGCCTTCGCCGAAACGTCGATGCCGACGGTGGGCTCGTCGAGCACATAGAGCGCGGCTTCGCGGCAGAGCCACTTGGCGATCGCGACCTTCTGCTGGTTGCCGCCGCTGAGGCTCGCGGCGGGAACGGTCTCGTCGGGCGCCTTGATGCGCAACGAGGCGATGAAACCACGTGCCCGCTCCGTCTCGGCGCGGCGACGCATGAAACCGAAGCGGCTGAAGCGGTCGAGGCTCGCCAGCACGATGTTCTCGCGCAGCGAAAGCGGCAGCCCGACGCCCTGCGTGCGGCGATCCTCCGGCACGAGGGCGAGGCCTGCGGCGAGCGCCTCGCGTGGTGAATGCGGCGCGTAGGCCGCCCCGTCGATCTCCATGGTGCCGCCATCCGCCTGGTCGAGGCCGAACAGCACGCGGGCGAGTTCCTTGATGCCGGAGCCGATCAGGCCCGTAACACCGACGATCTCTCCGCGGCGTACGACAAGATCGACATCATGAAAGCCATGCCGGCGCGACAGGCGACGTGCGACGAGAACTGGCGCGCCGGCCTCGCGGCCGTGATCTGGAAAGAGCGAGCCTATAGCGCCGCCGATCATGAGCTCGGTCATGGCGGCGATGCTGGTCGTGCGGGCGTCGAGCGTCGCGACGTCGCGCCCGTTGCGCAGAACCGTGATGCGGTCGCAGATCTCCTGGATCTCACGCAGGTAGTGGGAGATGTAGACGACGGTGATGCCGTCCCGCCGCATTGCCTCAATGCCGCGAAAGAGGCTCTCCACCTCCTTGCGCGCCAGCGCCGCGGTCGGCTCATCGAGGATGACGATGCGCGGATCGAGCAGGAGCGTGCGCGTGATGTGCACCACCTGCTGCTCGGCCGTGGTCAGATCGCGCAGCAGCGCGTTTCGCGGCAGCCTCACGCCGAAATAGCGGTCGATGATTTCGTCCGCCTTGCGGCGCAGCGCGCGACGATTGACCGTGACGCCGTTCGCCGACAGGGCTGGCGTTGCATAGAACAGCGCCTCCTCGACGGTGAAGGACGAGATCGTCATGCGGTCCTGGTAGATGACGCCGATGCCGCGCGTCAGCACTTCGGCCGGCGTCAACCCCTCGACCCGCTCGCCGGAAATGCGAATCTCCCCCTCGTCGGCGCGTTCGAGGCCCGACAGGATCTTGATCATCGTGGATTTGCCGGCACCGTTCTGGCCGATCAGGCCATGCACCTCGCCGCGCCGGACGAGCAGGCTGGCACCGCCGAGCGCTCGCACGGGACCATATTGCTTGACCAGCCCGGTAAGTTCGAGCACCGCATCGTCGGAACCTGTCGGCAAGGGCCACTTCCTGGAAGGAGCGTCGGAAAATATCCGACCAAAACGGCGTCAAACGCCAGGGCGCGGCCCAAAGCACGGGCCCTGGCGTTGCAATAACGGCCTCAGCCGGCCTGCCCGACGAGCTTCTGCACTTCGCGCGCGTTCTGCTTGTTGGCGAGGATGGCGGGCACGAAGCTCGTGCCCGGCACCTTCTGTCCGGCCAAGTAGCGCGCGACATTCCACACAGCGGTCCTGCCGATAAGTTCCGGCTGCTGCACGGCGACCGCCCCGGCGGGCGCCGCAGGATCAGCGACCAGCGCAAGATACTCCGGCGTACCGTCGACGCCGTAGGTGAGGACGTCCTTTCGACCGGCGGCAAGCAGTGCCTGCGTGGCACCCAGCACCGGGATGTCCCACGAGGCCCAGATCGCTGAGATCTGACCTTCGGGGTGCTGCGCCAGCAACGCTGTCACCTTCTGAAACGAATCCTGGATAGTATTTGGAACGATCTCGCGCAGATCCGGCTGGATAACCTTGATGTCCGGATAATGCTTCAGGACCTCGCGCAGCTGTTCAAGACGGATTTCGCACGGAACCACGCCTTCGATCGCAGTGAAGAGAGCGATGTTGCCCTTGCCCCCGAGGTCCGACGCCAATTGCAGTCCAAGCTGGGCGCCCAGCGAGAAATTGTCGGAGGTTGAATTGTTAATCGAATTCTCGCTCACCACGTCGACGGTGAAGACGGGGATTCCGGCCTCGCGCAGCTTCTTGAGGCCCGGGTCGACGATTGGCAAGGCGCCTAGCGTCTGGATCACCGCGTCGGGCTTCTGCGTCACCAACGTCTGCAACTGCGAGACGAGCTTCTGGTCGTTGCGGGCCGCGTCGAGGCCAATGACCTTGCCGCCGAGCCGTTCGACCTCGGAGACTTGTGCCTGGTAGGCCTTCAGGTCGAAGAAATGGTCTGTCCCGACAATGCTGATGGCAATGGTCTTGCCCGCAAGTGAAGGTACGTCCGCCGGGGCCGAACTCGACGCCGTATCGGCAAACGCCCGCGATGCGCCTCCAGCGAGGGCGGCGGTGCCAGCAAGACTGGCCTTCAGGAAGGATCTCCGGTCCATAAAATTCTCCAAATGGCCGTTGAGCGACGCTATCGGGCGCGCTGAATCAGGCCTATTCATAATAGAATTGATTCTATAAATTTCGAAAACACACCATATTTCTTATTGATCGGAAAATTAAGTAAATCGTTCTAATAAAAATACTTGAACAATATCGATATAGACAGGTTATCCATATCAACGATTTCTATTAGATGTTATTTGTCCCTACAGAGTTTTATCCGAAATCGGATTCTACATTTCGCAAGGTCTTCGGGAGGCATATGGTTTCGATACCGGCGACCGTCACCGCCTGCAGCATGCCGATTGAGCGAAGCAGTCGCTTTTCTCCGACGGCACCGGCGCCCCCCGGATCTCGACACGATCACCGCAGATTCCATTCGTCCCTTTTTCAGAATTGCCGACCGCCGCTGGATCACCTGAGAGGGACGGTGGGATCTCGTTACCGATACGCGCAGTCAGCAGCAGCCTCTATCCACTCGCTGCGAGATGGCCACCTGGAGTGGGGTTAGTTACGATGCTTGCCTCATGTCCTGATAGGTGAAGAGCATTCGCTGCCAAGCGACGGCGGAGCGGGGTTGCAGAAGCTTTAGTGCCGCTTCCGCAAGGCATTCAGGCGGCATTAGCGAGAAGATGCGGCGGTCCGCAGCTTCGCGTATTCGAGCCTTGGGAGGCATTCAAGCAATCGCTGGGTATAGGCGTGCCGCGGGTTGTAGAAGACCTCGTCGGCCGTGCCCTGCTCGACTGCGTTTCCGTCCTGCATCACGAGCACGCGGTCGCTCATGTGGTGGATTACCCCAAGATCGTGCGAGATCAGCAGGTAGCTGACACCGAGCTGCTCCTGCAGATCGGAGAGGAGGTCCAGGATCTGGGCCTGCACGGAGACGTCGAGCGCCGACACGGCCTCGTCGAGTACGATCGCGTCCGGATTGGTGGCGATGGCACGCGCGATCGCGACGCGCTGACGCTGCCCGCCGGACATGCGCAGGGGCCATTGGTCGAGATGCTGGGCGCCGAGCCCGACTGCTTCAAGGAGCTCGACAGCGCGGTCGCGGACCCGGCCGGCATTGGCGGGATCACCGAGCGCGATCGCGTCGGCGAGAATCCGCGAGACCCGCCAGCGCGGATCGAAGGACGACAGTGGATCCTGATAGACGACTGAAAGCCGCCAGCGAATCCGGCGTTGCTCAGCAGGCGCCGCGCCGGTCCATGGCTGGCCGAAGAAGCGCACTTCGCCGCTGTCAGGCGTCTCAAGCGACAGCGCTATCCGAGCCAGCGTGCTCTTGCCCGAGCCGGATTCGCCGACGATACCGAGAGTCTCTCCCCGCCCAAGTGCAAAGGACACGCCCTTTACCACAGTGCGCCAGACCCGATCGGGCCCACGGAAGCTCTTGACGATGTCGCGGGCATCCAGCAGTGGCGACGTGTTCCTCTAGGCTGTCCGCTCGCGCGAGGAAGGGAACAGTCGGCGCGCGGACGGCCGGTCATCCGCAGACAGACGCGTCCCCTTGGTGTGCTCGCTCGGAATCGCGTCGATGAGCTGCTGTGTATAGCGATGCTGCGGACGGGCAAGGACCGTGGCGGTCGGCCCGGCTTCGACGATCGAGCCGCCCCGCATCACGAGGATGACGTCGGCGAGTTTGGACACAACAGCGAAGTCGTGGCTGATCAGGATGACGCTGGTGCCGCGGGCGAGCATCTGCTTCAGCACGCCGAGCACCTGCGCCTGCACGGTGACGTCCAGCGCCGTCGTGGGCTCGTCGGCGATCACGATCGCGGGATGCAGGGCGATCGCCGAGGCGATCAAGGCGCGCTGGCGCAGCCCGCCGGAGAGCTCGCCGGGCCGCTGCCGCGCGCGTAGCTCCGGCTCGGGCACCCCCACTTCACCGAGAGTCCGCAGCGCCTTTTCGCGGCGGCTCGTGCGGGTGCCCCACCCATGCAGCCAGAGCGCCTCCTCGATCTCCTTGCCGACCGGGCGGAGCGGATCGAGTGAAACCAGCGCGTCCTGCAGGATGAAGCCGACCTTCGCACCGCGCAGGCGCGCCCACCAGTAGTCGCTCCGACCGAGCAGCGTCTCTCCCTTGAATTGAAGCGTGTCGGCCGCGACTCTCGCGCCCTCCCCGGCAAGTCCGACGAGCGCGCGCGCAGTGACGCTCTTGCCCGAACCGGACTCGCCGACGAGGGCGACGCATTGGCCGCTGCGCAGTTCGATGTCGACGCCCTTGACGACGTGTCTCGGCTCGCCGTCATCGCCGGCAAACCAGACATTCAGCCCGCGGACATCAAGAAGGTTCGAAGCGGCGGCCGCTCCTTCGCCATTCTCGGCCAACCGATCGGCAAGCATGGTCATCAGCGCGCAGCTCCTTCGGAACGGTCCTGGATGTAGCGGCCGATCTGCGTGAACGCGAGCGCGACCAGCACGATGGCGACGCCGGGAAATATCTCGAGCCACCATGCAGCCGTGATGTTGGCCTTGCCCGCCTCAAGCAGGGCGCCCCATTCGGGCGACGGCGGGGCAACACCGAGACCGAGAAACGACAGGCCCGACGCCCAGACCACAGACTGGCCGATGCCGAGCGCCACCACCGCGACCAGCGGGCGGAAGGCATTGGGAGCAATGTGCTGCAGGAAGACCGAGCGCGCCGGATGCCCGAGCGCCCGTGCAGCCTCCACATAAGCGGACCTGTCCACCTTCAGCGCCTGAGCCCGGATCAATCGCGCATAGCCGGGCGCCGTTCCGATGCCGACCGAGATCAGCAGGCTGGTTGCCGAGGGGCCGAGCAGCGCCACGAACAGCAACGCGAGCAGGAGCGTTGGAAAAGCGAGAAGGATCTCGAGGATGCGATTGATCGGCTCCGCGATCCATCTTGGCGCCAGTGCCGCCGCGAAGCCGAGCACGATCGCGCCAGCGAGGGCGACTGCCATCGCGCCGAGACCGATGAGCAGCGACTCGCGGGTTCCCCAGATGATGCGGCTGTAGAGATCGCGACCGATATCGTCCGTACCGAGCAGATGCTCCGGTGTCGGCGGCGACAAGGCATTGAAGAGGTCGGTCGCGAACGGAGAATGAGTCGACACCAGCGACGGCCAGATGGCGGCGACGATGAAGAAAAACGCAACGAGCACCGAAAGCACCACCGACAGAGGCGCTGTCGGAATGATGGTCCGCAAGCGGCTGGATCCTCCCGGCCTGAGGCCAGGGCGAGCCTCTCCGGTCGTTTCGATGGTCATACCGACCCCCGCAGCCTGGGGTCGACAACAACATAGACCAGGTCGACAATGAGATTGATCACGACATAGATGAAGCTGTTGAGAATGACGATGCCGGCAACGAGGGCGAAGTCCTTGTTGCTGACCGCGTTGACCAGGACTGAACCAAGTCCGGGGCGAGCAAACACCGACTCGACAAGGACCGTGCCTGAGAGCAGATGGCCGATCGCCCAGCCACTGAGCGTAATGGCGGGGATGAGAGCGTGCCGCAGGACATGCCGCGAGCGAACGCCGGCGGCGCTCATGCCGCGGGCGCGGGCGGAGAGCACGAAGGGCTCCCGCATCGTCCGGTCGAACTCGCTCCGGATCGACTGCCCGATGAAGCCGGCGAGCGGAATTGCCAGCGTGACGGTGGGCAGCACGGTATCGACGAGCGCGGTGCCGCCAATCACCGGGAACCAGCGCAGCTCGATGGCGAACACGACGAGAAGCAGAATGCCGATCCAGTATTGCGGCAGTCCGGCCATGACCGTCTCGGCAGCCGATCCGAACGAACCGAGGCGCTGGCTGCGGCCGGCGGTCAGCAGAGTCCACGGGATGGCGAAGACCCAGGCAAGTGCGAGCGCGGCGATCGCCAGAGTGAAGGTTGGCGCGATCTGTTCGCGAATGATGTTCAGGACCGGACGCTGCAACTCGTAGGAAGTCCCAAGGTCGCCGTGCAGCAGGCCGAAGACATAGCGGCCATATTGCGCGGCGATCGGCTGGTCGAAGCCATATCTCGCATTGATCGGCGCCAGCTCCTCCGGCGTGCGCTCGATGGCCTGACCCGAGGTGATGTTCAGCAGGATCGTGGCGCGATCGCCGGGCAGGATCGCAAGGACGAGAAATACGGTGGTTACAGCCCCCCACAGCACGAACAGCGCAAATCCGATCCGCAGCAGCACCCTCTGCAGGAGGGTCGCGGCCTGCCGCCGTCGCGGACGGCCATTGCCGATCGGTATCGCTTCGGCCAAGGAGACGGTCATGACTCAGCCCCTGACGAAATAGGCGTCATAGAAATTGAGGAGCCCGTTGCCGCGGTCCTGCCAGAGGCCTTTCAGGCGGTTGGCGACAGCAACATTGTAGGTGAAGTTATAAACCCCAATCGCCACCGCCTGATCCGTGAACCACTGCTGGATGGCGTCGAATTTCTGCTGCCGAGCCTCCGGATCCGCCTCACGCTGGGCATCGATGATCTCTGCCTCGACTCCCGCGTTGCTGAAGAAGGTCGTGTTGTTGCCGTTGGGGCGGCCGTTCAACGTATCATTGTAGACGATGTCGAGGATATTCGGCGACGGCCAGACCCAATAGCCGAAGCTGATCTCCTTTTGGTCCGGCTTTGAATAAGCGCCGGAGAAGCCCTCGGTCTGGGTGAGCGGAACGAGGTCGACCTTGATGCCGACACTTTTCACCTGGTCCTGGATCGCCTGGAGCGCGATCGCGCCTTCGGCATCAATGATCGCCTGGTTGAAGGGCAGACGCGCCTCGAAGGTCTTGCCGTCCTTGACCCGGTAGCCCTCGGCGTCGCGACCCGTCCAGCCCGCCTCGTCGAGCAGCGCGTTCGCCTTGGCGACATCATAGGGGTATCTGTCGTCCACATTCAGATAGAGCGGCGTGGACTTGCTCAGCGAGCCGTTGCCCTCGTAAGGCACCGCGCCCTTGAACACTGCGTCGACAATCCGCTTGCGGTCGGTAGCATAGACGAAGGCCTGACGCGCGCGCTGATCGGCAAAGGGGCCGCGCGAGACATTGAACGACAATGCCTGCGGACGCCCGGTCGCCACGAAGGATAGCGTCTGGAACTGCTGCTGTGCGGCCTTCCACTGCACCGACGGCGGCTGGTAGGCCACATCCGCCTCGCCGCTGACGAGCGCGCCCCAGCGTGTGGTCGCGTCCGGAACGAATTTCCACTCGAGGCGCTCGGCATAAGCGGGGCCGTTGTGGTGCGCATTCGGTGGCGCCCAGTTATAGGCATCGTTCCGGACGAAACTGATGCCGCTGCCGCGGGACCATTTCTCGACCTTCCAAGGGCCGGTGCCGACCGGGCTCAGGCACTTCTGCTCAGCAGTGTTGTTCGCGATCGACTTCGGCGACTGGAAACCGTAGTGGCCATTGGCAAGGACGTTGTAGATTTCGGGGTTCGGCTCCGACAGATGCAGTTCGACCGTGAAGTCGTCGACCTTGGTAACGCCCGTCATATAGGTGAAGCCATGCCAGCCGATGCCCTTCTCCCATGCGGGATAGTTGGTCACGACCGCATCGGCGTTGAACGTGTCGCCGTCGGTGAAGACGACATCCTTCCGCAGGTGAAAGGTGATCGTCTTGCGGTCCGCCGACTCGCTCCAGTCAGTCGCAAGCCATGGACGGATCTGGCCGTCGTCGTAGCTGACGAGATAGTCGAACACCTGGCGCGACAGATAGGCCTGCTGCACCCAGCCGCCCCAGAGGCAGGGCGGTTCCTGCTCGTGCACGTAGGTGATGGTCCCGCCGTCGATGCGCTTGCCTTCATCGCTTGCATTCGCGGCGAAGGCCGTGCCCCCGATCAGGGCAAGGAATAGCGATGCGGCCGCGCGTGCCGGAACTCTCGTCATCATCATGTCTGCTCGTCGTTCTGTTGAAGGATTGGCAGGCCTTGCCGGGTCCGCACCGGTCAGGCCGCGACGGATTCGCCGAGGCTCAGCGTACGGGCGCGATGGGACTGGTCGAGGCGATCGCCGCCGCCGAAAAGCTTCTGGCGGAGCGTACCCGGCGCGTATTCTTTCTGAGCGAGGCCGCGCGCCTGGAGCACCGGGACGACCTGATCGACCCATTCGTCCCACCAGCCAAGTGTCGTAATGGGGACGACGTTGAACCCGTCGACTCCTGCATCCGCCCATCGCTGAACTTCATCGGCGATCTGCTCGGGCGTGCCGGCGAAGCGGCCGGGCAACAACGCGGTCTTGACCAGATGCTCGCCCCAGGTGGATTCGAGGTTGAGATCGGGGTTGAGGTCCAGGATGCGACGGAAGCCGCTGCGGACATGGTCGCTGCTTTCATAGCGGCGCTTCAATTCGCCGATCGTCGTCTCCGGCGCGATGCTGAAATAGTCGATGCCGCTGCCGCCGCTGAGGAACGCCTGGAGCGCGTCGAAGTCCGTATTGTCGCGCAGATAGGATTGCTTGCGCCGGGCTTCTTCTTCCGTGGAGCCGATGACGGTGGACAACGTGACGATCTTCTTCAGCGAGCGTGGATCGCGCCCCTCCTGCCGGGCGAGGTCGTCCAGGATCGCGATGTCGCGCGTCGCCGCCTCTGGCGTGGCGGAAGGAAGGAACGTGACCTCGGCGTTGCGCACAGCGAATGCGCGTCCCGCCGCGGAATTGCCAGCCTGGAACAGCACCGGCGTGCGCTGCGGCGACGGCTCGACGATATGTGGGCCGGCCACGCGATAGCGCTCGCCGACATGATCGATCCTGTGGATTCGGTCCCGATCAAAGAAGCGGTTGGTGGCGGCGTCGTGCAGCACGGCACCGTCCTCCCACGAATGTTCCCAGAGCTTGTAGGCGACGTCGAGATACTCCTGAGCCCACTGATACCGCTCGTCATGCGGCACGATGGTATCGAAGCCAAAGTTCTGGAAGCCATTGGTGAGATAGCTGGTGACGATGTTCCAGCCGACCCGCCCGTTTGTGTAATGGTCGAGGGACGACAGCTGTCGGGCGAAGGCAAACGGGTGGCTCTGGATGATATTGCTCGTCACTGCCAGGCCGAGATGCTCGGTGGCAAGGCCAAGCGCCGACACGATGGTGATTGGGTCTGCTGAGGGAAACTGCGAGCCGGCACGGATGGTGTGCTCGAAGTCGTAGACCCCCGACACATCCGCGATGAACAGCGTATCGAAGCGGCCCCGCTCGAGAGTCTTCACCACATGGAGATAGGGATCGAGCTTGGAATAGCCGAACTGAACCTGGCCCTCGGGAGTCCGCCAATAGCCGTGACTGTGATGATTGGGCGTGAGGTGGAGAAAGCCGTTATAGATGAGGTGACGGGTCAAGAGGAGGCCCTTTATTCTCGGGGAAATTTGACCGTCTGGCGAAAGGCGGCAACACGTCGCCACAACTGACGGCAAGCGAGCAGAGCGAAAGCCGGAGGAGCGCCTGCGAGATCAGCGCGAGACGACAGTGGGCAGAATCGATCGCACAATTCCCCACGCACTCGCGGCGCTGCAATTCCAACAGCGCCACAGCAGATAATCGTCAGCCAGACTGAAGGGAGACATTGCAGATAAATATCCTACAATTGTTGCTCTATTGAGCAAGACTTTCTGAGATCTCCATCTCATTCAATTATCGTACACGACAGAATGCTGAGTATCAGATACAGAATTCCAAATTCTGATCAAAATAGAAAACAATATTGTCCTGAATATACGATACCCCAATGTTAATTGGTATTAGAACTTTTGTGACAATTCCAAGAATAAAATGATCTATACAAAGTCTTTATCACGGATAATCGTACAATTTGCTATTTCTGTGATCTAACAGTCAATATAATGATAGTCATAAAATGTAAGTACCTTACTATATGCAGATCATAAGAATGACAATTCTATGATTTCGTGAATTCTTTCACCCCTTGTTGCCGCCGTCGGCGAGACCGGGGGCGAGCTTCGACTGCGTCGCCGCGTAGAGCGCGACCGAGAACAGTGTCAGCAGCACCGAGCCGGACAGCAGCATGCCCCAGGAATAGATGCTGTCCTGCCCGATCCAGGTGGAGAGGCCGAGCGGCAGCGTCTTGTTGCGCTCGGACGAGATCAGGACCAGTGCGAACAGATATTCGTTCCAGGCATTGTTGAAGGCGAACACGCCGACGGAGACAAGGCCCGGCAATGCGATCGGCAGGCTGATGCGCCAGAAGGTCTGGAAGCGGTTGCAGCCGTCGAGCATCGCGCTCTCCTCATAGGCGATCGGCACAGTGCGGAAATAGCCACGCATGAACCAGAGCGCGAAGGGCAGCGTGAAGGCCGTGTTGGCGCCGACGAGCGACACCAGCGTGTCCTGCAGGCCGAGCAGCGACGCCAGCATGTAGAGCGGGATGACGACCAGCGTTTCCGGCAGCATGTAGCAGAGCAGCGAAAGGCCCGCGAACAATGCGAGGCCGAAGAAATCGAAGCGCGCCAGGACGTAGCCGCCGATGCTGCCGAAGAACAGCGAGAGCGCGGTCGAGGCGATGGCGACGATCAGGCTGTTGACGAAATAGCGCGCGAAGCCGGTCTGGATGAACAGGTCGGCATAGTTCTGCAGCGTTGCGGCCACCGGCCAGAACAGCGGCGGTGCATTGTAGAGCTCGGATGGCGGCTTGAACGAGCAGATGATCATCCAAAGGAAGGGAAAGCCGATCACCACCGCCGCCGTGAAAGCGAGAAGATAGACGGCGAGTCGCGACGTCGTCGTATGGAGGGAGAGGCTCGCCTCATAGCGGCCGGGTTCGCGACGTCTCAAAGCCGGCGCTCCGAACGGCGCAGCAGCGCGAAATAGACCCCGAGGCAGGCGAGGATCAGGGCCAGCATGATCAGCGCCACGGCAGCCGCGCCGCCGACGTCGAAATCGTGAAAGGCCTTGAAGTAGACGAGGATCGGCAGCGTCGTCGTGGCGTCGATCGGGCCGCCGCCGGTGAGCAGATAGATGATGTCGAACTTGTGGAACGACCAGATCGTCCGCAGCAGCGCCGTCAGCAGGAACACCGGCAGGATATGCGGCAGCGTGATGTGCAGGAAGCGGCCGAAGGCATTGGCGCCGTCGAGCTTGGCCGCGTCATATTGATCGAGCGGGATCGCCTGCAGGATGCCGAGCAGCGCGATCACCACGAAGGGCGCGAACTTCCAGGTGCTGACCAGGATGACCGAGAACATCGCCATGCGCGGGCTGGTCAGCCATTGCAGCGGCCGCTCGATCAGGCCGACGACCATCAGGCCACGATTCACGATGCCGACGATGTCGTCGAACATGTAGCGCCAGACAAGCACCGCGACGATGGTCGGCAGCAGATAGGGCGCGAGGATGACGGCGCGCGCCAGCGAGCGGAAGCGGAAGCCCTGCTGCAGAAGGAGCGCCAGCCCCAGTCCGAGCGCCATCTCGAAGACGACATTGCCGACCACCCAGATGAAGGTGTTGATCAGCGCCGTGTAGAAGTCCGGGCTGGCGAGGACGGCCCGGAAATTGGCGAGCCCGACAAAGGTACCGCTGGCGCGGCCGAGCGAGACCTCCTGGACGCTGAGCGCGAAGATGGCGATCGCCGGCACGGCGATCAGCATCAGTACGAGCGCCACCGAAGGCAGGAGCGCGACGGCGGCGAACAGCCGGTCGCCGCGATGCACCATGCGTGATTCAGCCAAGGCAGCCTCGCACTGTGTCGAGGCCGGTCACGGCGCCGATGGCGATGGTGGGCGGCCTGATGTCGCCATCAGATCTTGCGGGCCTTGGCGAGCGTCGCTTCCATCTCGGAACGACCCCAGGCCACCGCCTCGGTCGGATCGAGATCCTGCAGCACGACGCGCTGCACCATCTGAGCCGGGATGTCGCGGGCGATGATCGTGCCGATCAGCGGATTGCTGACCCCCGTGGTGACGACGGTGCCGTTCTCGATCGTCGCGCCCGCCTCCGACTCGAAGTCGAGCGTGTTCGAGATGTCGAAGCTGGCATCGGCAAGATCGCGGCGGCCGGCGAGTTGCGGCGTGCCGGCGAGAAGTCGCGGATCGGAGCGGACCGAGGCGGTCGGCGGGATCAGATGCGGATAGGCGGTGAGCGCGAAGTCGACCGCGCGGTCGCCGGTCAGGATGTAGAGCAAGAATTTCTTCGCCGCCGCGATGCTCCTGGAGCCGACCTTCTCGGACGAAAGCGCCAGGTTGTTGGCATTGGCGAAGCCGACGCCGACGCCCGCGGGACCGGCCGGCCGCTTGGCCGCCTTGGTGCGCGCGATCAGGTCGGGCTTGTTCAGGGCAGCCGTCGAGATGAGCCGCGCCGCCCAGATGTCGATCGCTACCTTCTCGGTCAGATAGGCGTTGACGAGGTCGTTGTTGACATAGTTGGCGACGCCGGGCGGCACGAACTTCGACAGCGCCTTCTGGAACTCGAGCGCCTTCACCGCCGGTTCGCCGCCGAAGACCAGCTTCAGGTCCTTGTCGAAATAGGTGCCGCCGGCCGACCAGTAGTATTGCGAGAAGAACAGCGAGGTGACGCGGTTCTTGTTGACGGGGAAGACGGTGCCGTACTGGTCGCCTGACGTCAGCGCTTTTGCGGCTGCGAGATAGGCGGCCCAATCGGCCGGCGGCGCGATGCCCTTCGCCGAGAACAGGTCGTCGCGATACCAGAACACGCTCGAATGGCCGATCGTGTAGGGGATTGAGATTCGCTTGCCGTCGATCGGCGCGATCATCCGGGCCGGATACTGGTCGACGCCGATCTCGGCGATGACGTCGTCGAGCGGCTCCAGGAAACCCTGGGCCCCGAAGCTGAAGCGTTCCTCGGGCAGGATCTTGAAGATCTCCGGCATGGTGCCGGCATTCAGCATCGCCGTCACCTTCTGCAGGCGTCCGGCGCTGCCGACCGCCTCCATCTCGATGGTGACGCCAGGATTGTCGGCCTGGAACGCGGCGATCGCCTTGTTGAAGAATTCGACGGTCGGCGGATCGGTCTCGTCATGCAGGAAGCGCACGACCTCGGCGGCGCGTGCGACATGCGGCGCGGCGAGGGTGAAGGCTCCGGCGGCGGCGAAACCCTTCAGCACGGCCCGTCGGCTCGGGCGACGGTCGGCAACGCGATGCATGGTCATGGCATGATCTCCTGTTCGCCCGCGTTCCCCGCCGCGGGCCTCGACTGTCGGATGGGGATCAAAGGTTGACCCGATAACGGCCGATCGCCTCTTCGTTCGGCGCGAGGCCGAGTCCGGGGGTCTCGAGCAGAGTCACGCTGCCGTCAGCCTCGATCTTCGGCGTTTCCAGATAGACCTGGCCGTGCATCGGATCGAACTCGACCGGGTAGTATTCGAGATAGAGCGCGTTCGGGATGGCACCGAGCAGGTGCAGATGCGTCTGCTGGTCGCCATGCGCCGCGATGTCGAGCCCGTGCGCCTCGGCCAGCGCCGCCACCTTCATGAACTCGGTGACGCCGCCCATCCAGCGCGCGTCCGGCTGCAGGATGGCGACCGCCTGCGTGGCGACGAGGTCCCGGAAGCCGTGCTTGGTATATTCGTTCTCGCCTGCTGCGAGCGGGATCGACGTTGCCCGCGCGATCTTCGTGAAGCCCTCGTAGTCGTCGGGCTGCACCGGCTCCTCGAGCCAGAAGATGTCCTGCTCCTCGACGCGCTTCGCGAACTGGATCGCCTCGTAGTAGCGATAGGCGCAGTTGACGTCGATCATCAGGCGGATGTCCGGGCCGATGGCGGCACGTACGGCGCGGACGCGGGCGACATCCTCGTTGAGCGGCGCCGCACCGACCTTCATCTTCACGGCCCTGGCGCCGCGCTCGACATAGCCGGCCATCTCGGCCTGCAAGTCTCCGTGCGTCTTGCCGGGCGCATAGTAGCCACCCGCTACGTAGCTCTGGATGCGGTTGCGAAAGCCGCCGAGCAGCTTGTAGAGCGGCAGGCCTGCGACCTTGCCCTTGATGTCCCACAGCGCGAAATCGATCGAAGACAGCGCGCGCGTCTCATAGCCGCGGCGGCCATAAAGTTTCGGGCTCCAGAGATCGGCCCAGATTTTCTCGGTAAGGAGCGGATCCTGTCCGATGAGCCTTGCGGCGAAGGCATCGCGGAACTGCCGCTCGCCAGCCGCCGCGCCACCGACGCCAATGCCGGTGATGCCCTCGTCGGTCTCGATCCTCACCACGGCCCGGCGAACGTCGGTCCAGGTGTGCACGCCGTTGGAGATCGGCATTGGCCGGGGCCAGGAATAGTACTCGGATGTGACGCTTGTAATCTTCACGGCAGCCTCGACAGCGGAAATTCCGCCCCTAGGCTGTTGGTTTCATTGCATTTGTCAACAGGTGAATATATTAGTCATTCGATGACAAAATCAGGAGATGGACTTTGTCGGTGATCGCTTCGAACGAGACAGGTTTTCCATGAAGACTGCCCGACGGGGGCAATCAGCCCTTGAATCGCTCGTGCACGTCTCGTCGGAGGATGGCTACGCGCTGGCCGGCTGTTGCTTCGAACCGACGAAATCGACAGACAACACCGTGATCGTCTGGGTACACGGCGTCAGTCTCGGCTTCGCGGAACCGGAATATGTCGCCATCGGCCGGGCGGCGGCGGCGCTCGGCGCCACCTTCCTTTCGGTGGAGACGCGCGGTCACAATTTCGGCGCCTGGCTGCGCGGGCCGGGTGGGATGAAGCTGGCCGGCTCCGCCTGGGAATTCCTCGCCGAAGCGCCGCGCGATATCGGCCCCTGGCGCCGCCACGCGGCGACGCTCGGCGCCACCGTGGTCCTGGTCGGCCATGGCTGGGGGGCGGCGAAGATCGTCCATGACATCGCGGAGCGTGGGACAGACGGCCTTGCCGGCATCGTCCTGGCCTCGTCGGCGTCGCTGGTGCGCGATCAGCTCGACCCGACGCTCGCGGCCGAGGCCGACCGGCTGAACCAGTCGGGCCAGGGGTGGCAATTGCTGCCCTGGGGCACCCGCCCCGGCATGGCGCCAAACACCGTCAGCGCCCAGTCCTATGCGACGCGCAGCCGCGTGCACCGCGAGCTCTATGGCGATGGCGAACTGCGTCCGGCGCTGGCGAAGATCGATGTTCCGGTGCTTGCGTGGTTCGGGGATGCGGAAGGGCGGGCCGAGGGCGCCATCGACGGCTTCTTCGGCGCCATGCGCCGCAACGCCGTCGCGTGCCCGCGCTTCGAGACGACCGTGCTGAAGGATGCTTCCTATCTCTATACCGGCATCGAGCCCATGGTCGCGGCACGACTCGTCCAGTTCGCGCGATCGACCATGTCGAAAGCCGATGCGGAGTTATCGGTATGAGCGGCGGCAAGCGCGGCCGGACCCGTACCCGCCAGGACATCGCGGTCACACGCACGCTCGATCGCGGCCTCGCCCTGCTCGAACTCCTGAGCGACCTGCGTGAGGCGGGCCTCAGCCAGTTGGCGCGTGGCGTCGACATCACGCCGACGACGGCGTCGCGACTGATCGAGACTCTGAAACGTCGCGGACTTGTCGACCACGATGAGACAACGGGACTGTTCAGCGTCGGCATGAAGGCCTTCCTGATTGGTTCGGGCGTGTTGCGGGCACGGCGGCTCGATCATGTCGCCCTACCGGCGATGCGGGCGCTGGCCGAACAGACCGGCCTGCCCGTCAGCCTCGGCATCCGCGACGGCGGCAGCGCCGTCTATACGGAGCAGGTCGACGTCGGCATTGCCGTACAGATCGCCGCCCGGCTCGGCCGGCCGCTGCCGCTTCATGCAACCGCGATCGGCAAGGTGCTGACCGCCTGGCTCTGGGACGAGGCGCTCGCGAGAGCGCTCGGCGCGGAGCCGCTGGAACCGTTCACCAGCCACACCACGGTCGAGCGGGACGATGTGCTGCGCGAGCTGCAGTCGGTGCGGAATCAGGGCTGGGCCACCGACGATCAGGAGTACCAGGACGGGCTGTTCTGCATCGCAGTTCCGGTGCGCGACCGCAGCGGCGACGTGATTGCCGGGCTGTCGGTTTCCTCGGTCGCGAGCCGCATGAGCAGCCCTGCGATCAAGGCCTTGCTGGACGGCCTGCTGGCGGCGGCGGGGACGGTTTCCTCCGGCCTCGGTTGGCAACCGACAACTCTGCCCCAGCACATCTTCGCCAACGATTTCTCCGATTGAGCCTCAGCCGATCTCGATTTCGGCGGTTCGGTGAAGCGCCGATTCAGTCGCAGATTCGCTAGAAGAAGCCGCTGGTCGGCAGTGCAGTGCCATTGAGGATGAGGTCGCCGATTGCGCGGGCCTTGTAGAGGCTCGGATTGTGCGAGGCGAGCGTTCGCGCGTTCCGCCAGTGGCGATCGAGATTGTGGGTGCGTTTTGTTGTCGATGCGCCGCCAAGATCGAAGATCGCCGCGCCGACTTCCGTTGCCAGCTGATCCACGGTGACCGTGGCCTGCGCGGCCAACCGGGCGGCGTGCATGGCCGCCGCCTCTGTCGCCGGAAGGACGATACCGCCGACGGCATCGATCGGGCTCAAATCATTCATGACGATTTCCCGTTCCTCGAAGGCGGCAGCCGAGACCGATGCGCCGCACCGCACGAGGCCGTCCGTTTCGTCCGCGACGCGCCACCGCCCGCATGCCCGATCGCGGCGTCAGGTGCCGCTGCCGATCTGGTAGACATAGTTTGCATCGCCGGCATAGCTCGGGCCGCGCAGAAATTCCGTCAGCCACTGGTTGACATATGTCGACGGCTCGACGTCTTCGAATAGCTCGGGATGCAGCCACTTGGCGAAATAGAGCTGCTGGAACGTACGGCCGGCGAGTTCCTGCGCCCACGAATTGTAGACGAAGACGCGCTTGTCCTTGACCGCCGGAAAGTCGCTCCAGCCGCTGCGCGCGAGCAGCTTGTCGGCCGTCGCCTGCAGATCATCGGGCTTGGAGCCGCCATAGGACGATGCCAGCTCCTTGAAGATCACCTCGGGATTGTTGGCCACGATGGTGGCGGGGTCGACATTGATCGACAGGCCCGTCGCCGCATCGGAGACCGAGATGTCGCCGTAGAGGTTGATGCCGCCGGCGACGTCAATCGAATAGGTGCGGGCGTTGAGCTTCGTCGCAGTGTTGTAGTCGTCGTCCTCGAAATAGACCTTGAGCTTCGGCGCCTTCGCGGTCCGGCTGGCCACAAGCTCATGTACGCCATCGGTGAAGGCGAGCACCTTCGCGACCTGGTCGTCGGCGGCGAACACCGTGCCGAGCAGCTCGACCGTTTCGTTCCACTTGACCGGATCCCATGCGGTGACGACCAGCACCGGGATGTCGAAGGAGGCGAGCGCCTTCTCGGCCGCCCGCCAGACGCCATTGCGCGGGATGATGACGACATCGGGCTCCAGCGACACGATCTGCTCGTAGTTGAGCGCCGAAAAATCCGGGCCGGTCAGCGTGTCGTCGGCGAAGTTCGCAAAGCGAAGCCTCGCCTGCGTGTTGTTGTCCTCACCGACGATGGCATCGCGCTGGCCGAGTGCGATGAGCGCGTCGCTGTTGTAGCTGTTGAGGACCACGGCTCGCTTGGCGGGATGGTCGAAGGTGATGGTCCGGCCGACATCGTCCACGACGCTGAAGGGGCCGGCGGCGGCGGCCGTGCCGCCTTCGGCAGCGGAGGAGATGCCCGGCACGGCGAGGGCGCCGGCGACGACGATCGCCAGCAGGCCCGCAAGCAGATGACGCTTCATGACGGTGTCCTGTGTTGGAGGGAACGTTCCCCTGGATGAAGAAGAGGGCGGACCGAGTAGCCGTCGGGCGAGATGTCGACGGCGACGTCAAGCCCGTAGACCTCGCTGATGGCTTCGGCCGTATAGGCGGTCTCGATGCCGCCGCGATGGCTGACGCGGCCTTGGTGCACGAAGACGAACGCATCGCAGAACCGTGCCGCGAGGTTCAGGTCATGGATGGCGATGAGGCTGACCTTGCGGTGCTCATGCGTCAGGTCGCGGATCAGCCTCAGCACATCGACCTGATAGCGGAGGTCGAGCGCGCTGGTCGGCTCGTCGAGCAGGAGCACGTCGCTCTGCTGCGCCAGCGCCCGCGCGATGAGTACGCGCTGCGCCTGGCCTCCCGAGAGATCCATCACCTGGCGCTCGGCAAGATCGCCGAGCCCCAGTCGCCGCAGCGCCCCATCGACGGCGTCGTGGTCGGCGCGCGTCGGGCTGATGCCGAAATAGGGATTGCGGCCGAGCAGGACCGCTTCGCGGACATTCAGTCCATAGACGTCGGGCCCGCGCTGCGGCACATAGGAGACCACGCGCGCCCGGAGCCGGCGATCGAGCCGGGAGAGATCGGTGCCGGCATAGGCGATCGAGCCCGTCCGCGGCCGAACGACGCCCGCTATGGCCTTGATCAGCGACGACTTCCCGGCGCCATTCTCGCCGAGCAGGGCCAGAACCGTGCCCGGCTCGACCACGAGATCGACGTTTTGCAAGACCGTTCGCCGGCCATAGCCCACGGACAGGTCGTCGAGGACGAGGCTCATGTCGCGCCTCGCCGGCTGAGCACGAGATTGATGAAGATCGGCACGCCGATCAGCGCGATGACGATGCCGACGGGCACCACCACCGGTGCCAGGACGATGCGGCCGACCATGTCGGCGGTGACGAGCAGGCAGCCGCCGGTGAGCGTCGCGAGCGGGATCAGATAGCGGTGATTGCCACCGATGATCAGCCGCGCGATATGCGGTCCGACCAGCCCGACAAAGCCGATGACGCCCGAGAAGGAGACGACGACCGCCGTCAGCACGACGCTGATTGCGATGATCACGATGCGCACGCGCGGGACGTTGACCCCGAGGCTGGTCGCGACGTCGTCGCCGGTGAAGGCGATGGCGTTGATGTCCTTCGCCTTGAGCAGGAGATAGGGCAGCGAGAGGACCAGGAGCGCGAACAGCACCTGCACCTGGTACCACTGCGCGTCGTTGACCGAGCCGAAGGTCCAGCGCACGATCGCCGAGAGCGCGTCCTCGCTCGCGAAATATTGCAGGCCCGAGGTCAGAGCCTCGAACAATTGCGTCAGCGCGATGCCGAGCAGGATGAGCGTGGTCGGCGACAGGCGGCGGAAGCTGCCGAAGCCGAGCACCAGCGCGGCACAGCCGAGCGCGCTCACGAGCGCGGCCGCCACCTCGAGCCCGCCGGTGCCTGCGCCGCTCGCCTGCGTCATGATGATCACCAGCGCCGCGCCGAACGCCGCCGCGGGCGAGACGCCGAGCGTGAACGGGCTCACCAGCGGGTTGCGCAGCAGGCCCTGCATCAGCACGCCGGCAAGCGACAGCGACGCGCCACCGAGGAAGCCAAGCAGGACGCGCGGGAAGCGCAGGTTCCAGACGATGCGGTATTCCTTGGCGAAGTCGGCCGGGATCTCCGCTCCCGACACGCCGATCAGGATCGCCCGGCCGATGCCGGCGAGGCTGACGCCGCTGGTACCGACCAGCGTCCCCGCCGCCATGATGCCGAGCGAGGCGAGGCCGGCGATCGTCAGGACGAGCGGGATGCGCAGCCTGCGCCAGTTCGGGCCGGAAAGCCGGCCGCCGGCGACCGCGGCCGCGTCAGAGCTTGCCATGGCTGCGCTCCCAGAGTGTATGGTCGGGCAAGCCGACGCCGAGATTGTCGCGCAGCGTCGTCCCCTCATAGCTGGTCCGGTAGACACCGCGGGCCTGCAGTTCCGGAATGACGCCACGCGCGATGTCGTCGAAGGTGCCGGGGAGATGGGTCGGCGTGATCACGAAGCCGTCCGCGGCGCCCGCCTCGACGAAGTCCTGCAGGCTGTCCGCGATATCGGCCGGCGTGCCGACGAATTGCGGCGCAAGATGCGTCTCGGCATAGCGCTGCGCCACCGCCTCGACCGTCTGGCCGTGCTCGGTGAGCGCGGCGAGGATCACCTTGATTGACGAGGTGGCGCCGTTCTTGACGGCGAACTCCTCGAGCAGATGGTCGAGCGAGGTGTCGGACGAGAGCTTGGTGAGGTCCTTGCGGAGATATTGCGAGATCAGGGCGCGCGCGACCGCGGGATCGGTCCAGTCCTGCAATGCCTGCTGCCTGGCCTTTGCGACGGCCCGCGTCTCGCCGACCACGATCTGGACGGCGGGGAAGAACTTGATGCGGTCGGGGTCGCGGCCGATGGCCGCCGCGCGGGCACGGATATCGTTCCGGATCGCCCGGAGGTCATCCTTGTTGGACTGGATCAGGAAGATCGCCTCGCCCCATCGCGCGGCGAAGTCGCGGCCGCGCCCCGAGGCGCCGGCCTGGAACAGCACCGGATGGCGCTGTGGCGTCGGCGGAAACTGCAGCGGCCCGCGCACACTGATCCCGCCGGCATCATAGTCGACGCGATGGACCTTGGTGCTGTCCGCGAAGGCGCCGGTCTCCTTGTCCAGCAGGAGCGCGTCGCCGTCCCAGGATTGCCAGAGCCGCGTGATCGCCTCGAGGACGTGGTCGGCGCGGTCGTAGCGGCTGTCGTGCTCCGAGACCGCCTCCTGGCCGAAATTCCTGGCCGACATGTCGTCGGCCGTCGTCACGATGTTCCAGGCGACCCGGCCGCCGGAGAGATGGTCGAGGCTGCCGAGGATGCGGGCAAGGAGATAGGGCGGATAGAAGGTGGACGAGAGCGTCGCGCCGAGGCCAAGATGGCGCGTGACGCCGGCGATCACCGCGAGGATCTGGGTCGGGTCGAGATTGATGACGCCGCGGCTGCCGCGGGAGATGAAGTCGTCCGAGCTGCCGCCGCTCTCGGGGATGGCGAGGATATCCGGCAGGAAGGCGAGGTCGAACAGACCTTCCTCGAGCGTACGGCCGATATCCTCGAAGAAGGCCCGGTCGAGCATGTTCCTGGCGCTGAGCGGATGCCGCCAGCTGCCGATATAGTGGCTCGTCGGGGACAGGATGTAGGCCGCGAGATGGATGTTGGTCATCCGCGGGTGCCCTCCGCAGGCGCAGCGTCGACGCAGAACGGGGCGCCAGCGTCGCGCAGGCGCGGATGATCGGGGTCGATCTCGGCGGGCGCGGCGTGGGCAAATGGTATGGAACGTTCAGTCATCGGGACTTGGCCAGCAGCAGTTTCGCGTCCGTCGGGAGGACGTGACGACCTGCAGCCAGCCTAGGCTATGACGATAATCCGGATAGATTTTGTATTCTAAAAGTCTAGAGCGGCGGGGAATGATCGGTCGAAATCCGGCGCCCCAGTCTTCCCAACGCTGGTGCTTCGGCTCTTCGAAGACTTTCCATGCTGCGCCTTTCGCGACCGGTCCCGCGGTCGTCGCGACCGCGATGCCACGCTCATAGGCGCGTAGCTTCTGCTCCTGTGGATCGGCGCGTTCGACGCTCGGCGCGAGTAGAAGCAGCCCGAAAAGCGGCACGAGCAGCGTCGTGACAGTCATACCGTATTGCGGCAGGTCGAAGGGCACGAACAACAGGCCTTGGATCAGAAGGCCGGCGGCGAGCGTGGTCGATCACGGGGCGGCACCGAAGACGAGGAACAGCGTCGAGCCCGCAAAGTTCAAGCGCGATCCTGTGCATCAGATGCCGGCGCTGAACTCATCACCCGGGGGCGATCCTCTTCTCGATGATCTCGACGATGAGGCCCTCCTCGGGCGTCCGCATATAGACAATGCGCGATCCCGTGTTCGGCCCCTGGTCGATCACCACGACATCCCCGACCTGATCGAGCGGCCAGGCGCGCGCCTTTTCCAGCATCGCGTCCATGTCGGTCACGTTCACCGCGAGATGCAGCGAGCCGAAATCACAAGGGCGGGGGCGATAATCCGCATTGCCGCCCGGGACGATGTAGCTGAGCAATTCGATCGATGTCGCGCCGTTCCGCATATAGGCGATCTCGACCGTCGCACCCGGTAGGCCGGTGACGGCCTGGATGATGCCGGGGTTGCGCGGCGCCCGCGAGAAGGTCTCGAACCCGAACAGCTCGCGGAACATTGCCTCGGATCGATCGAGATCCTTCACCGTGATCCCGGTGTGGTTGACGGTCACTGACATCTCACTGTCCCCTGTTCCGATCTACGCAGTCCGCGGCGTGTCAGCCGCGTGCCAGATCCGCGCCGCCGCGCCGCCGGAATGATTCCGGTATCTGCACGTCGCCATCGCGACCCTGCCGCGCCTGGAGCACCGCGAGGCGAAGCTGGCGCGGCTCGAAGACCGGGTCGATCTGCGCGATGATGGCGAGCGCGATGCGCGCGTAATGTTCGGCCAACAGATGGGCGAGCAATTCTCCCTCGCGCTTTTCGGAGGCGGCGAGGATGGCCCGATGCTCATCATGCGACTGCTGGTAGGAACTCGGCTGCACGAGATAAAGCCGGCGATAGCGCTCGGCATGCTCGTTGAGCCGCGCGGAATAATCGGCATGCCGCGGCCCTGCCAGTCGGATCGGAACCATGTGGAACTGGCGATGCGCAGCGTCGAATTCGGCGAAGCGCTCCGGCGCGCTGCTTGCGACCATCGTGGCGATGCAATCCTGCATCTCCGCGATATCGGCCTCGGCAAGGTCGGCGGCGGTGGATCGGACCGTCATCGTGTCGAGCTTGATGCGCAGGGCATAGAGCTCGTCGAGATCCGACAGAGAGGTCGGCGAGATCACGATCTGGCGGCCGCGTTCGGATGTGATCAGCCCTTCCTTCTCGATGAGGCGAAGCGCTTCGCGGACCGGTGTCCGGCTGAGCCCGAGCTGATCGGCGATCTTCACCTGGGAAAGGCGCTTCCCCGGCAGGAGAACGCCCTCCAGAATGGCCGAGCGGATACGCTCATAGGCGTCGATCATCCTTATTCCCGGCGCGGTGTCAGCCGGTCCGTCCTGTCTCTGCTCGCTACTCATCAGTCGTTTCCATGGGCATGCCAGCGCCGGCGACGGGTCTGGACCTCCGCGCAGTTCTGGAGCGCGGCGGCTGTGAGGGCAAGGATCGGTCGACGCGGGCCGCCCCCGCCATTCCCCGCCGCGAAGCGCCGCGCCGTCTCAGCGTGGTTTGACCAGCTTCGGCGTGGTGGCTTGCTGTCCCCATTCATGCCAGGAGCCATCATAGAGACGCCAGTCGGAATGGCCGATCTCCTCCAGCATAAAGCCGAGGATGCAGGCGGTGACGCCGGACCCGCAGGTCGTGATCACCGCCCCCGAGAGATCGACCCCCCGCTCGGCGAAGATTTCCGCTGCCCGCACGGGGCTGACAAAGCGATGGGATGGCGCCGGCTCGAAGAAAAGCGCCCAGGGGGTGTTGACGGCGCCCGGCATATGGCCGGACGGCACGCCGGGATAGCCCGATCCTTCGTGGCCGTCGAAACGCGCCGCGGTGCGGGCATCGACGATCGCAGCGCCGCCCTGATCGATGATCGCGCGGACCTCGGCCAACGAAGCGACGCGGGTCGTATCCGGCGTCGCGAGAAAATCGCGCGGCGAAACGGCGGCGGCATCGCCCGTCTCGACGGGACGACCCTCGGCGCGCCATTTGCGCCAGCCGCCGTTCAGGATACGGACGCGGTCGTGGCCGAAAGTGCGGAACATCCACCACAGCCGCGCCGAGACATAGCCGGCGTCATAGACGATCACATCCGTCCCTGTGCCGATTCCCAGCGCGCCGATATGGCGCGAGAACAGCTCGGACGGCGGCAGCATGTTCACATAAAGCGAGGCGGGATCGGAGATGTCGGAGAGATCGATGAAGCGGGCGCCCGGAATGTGACCGGCCCGGAAATCGTCGATGGCATGCTTGCCCGCCTCCGGCAGGTACCACGAGCAATCCAGCACGACCCGGTCGGTGTCGGGCGCGGCGGCCAGCAGGCCCGCCAGTTCATCGGTCTCGATAAGCCATCTGCTCATGGTGCCACCTCAGCGCGCGATCGGCGAACGGCGGGGCGCTTCCACCCAGCTCGCGCCGCTCAGAATGCCACCATCGACAACGATGTTCTGCCCCGTGACATAGCGCGTCGCCGGGCCGAGCAGATAGAGCGCGGTGGTGACGAGATCCTCCGGCACGGCCATGCGTCCCTGCGGGATGAAGTTCGCGAACCAGTCGGCGCGATAGTCGTCGTCCCAGAGCGGACGCGTGAATTCGGTCTGCACGAAGCCCGGCTCGATGGCGTTGACCTGGATATTGTCGCCCGCCCATTCATGGGCCTGCGAGCGGGTGAGCGAGGTCACGGCCGCCTTGGTCGCCGCATAGACCGAAATGGTGTCGAAGGAGATGTTCGCCGAGAGCGAGCTGAAATGCAGGATCTTGCCGCCGCCCTGGGCCTTCATCACCGGCTGCACGGCCTGCGACAGGAAATAGACCGACCGCAGATTGACGGCGGTGATCGCGTCGAAATCCGCCGCAACGACGTCGGTGATCGGCTTGCGACGGTTGACGCCCTGCAGATTGACCAGGATGTCGATGCGGCCCGTCTGCCCGCGCGCGGCCTCGACCAGCGCCGTCGAGGAGTCGGCAGCGGAGAGGTCCGCCTGAAGGCCGCTAAACGCCAGCCCCTCCCTATTGAAGCGTGCTGCGAGACGATCGATCCGCTCCTGCGAGAGATCATGGACGATCACCGTCGCCCCCGCTTTCGCCAGGGCTTCCGAAATGGCCGAGCCAATGGCGCCGGCGCCGCCGGCGACGAGCGCCGTCTTGCCGGCGAGCGAGAAGAGCTCGGAAAGATAGGCGGACATCCTGGTCTCCCTTCTGACGTTCATGGCGGCGTTCCGGCCGTCGGTCTGGGCGCCGCGCGACGGGCGCCTGTTCCTCAGACGCAAAACTGTCGACAGTTATGGCCTTCGGAGCAAATTATCCTGCGGTATCGTCGAGGCCGGGCAGGGCCTTCCGCGACTATGGGTTGGATGCGCCAATCCCGACCGCCAGACGCATCATAACAACCCAATTCTTTGGAACAATTAAGGAATTTTCTCCCGCTAACAGCGAGCGGCAGGAGAGTTGTTTTTCCTGCCGGCAGCTGAGAAGCGAATTGGCGTTCTTTATCTGCATTTCAAAAGAGGCAAACTGAATGCAGTTTTAATCGAGAGCATCCATCATGTTGAAGCACGTCTTCCTTATCGCGGCCTCGGTCGTTGCCCTGTCGACGGCCGTTGCCCTCCCAGCGTCGGCAGCCCCCAAGGGCAAGGACGCCCCGGTGACGATCTTCGTCTCGCCGCTGACCTTCGCCTTCCCGCACTTCGTCTTCCTGACCGACCAGTTGAAGGACGAGGCCGGTAAGCTCGGCGGGGTCAAGATCGTCGTCGCCGACGGCCAGCTTTCCGCGCCGAAGCAGACCGCCGATCTCGAATCGGCCATCGTCCAGGGCGTGGACGGGATCATCCTGGCTCCAGTGGATGCCGACGCCCTCGCGCCAGTGGTGCAGGAGGCGATCAAGGCCGGCATTCCGGTCGTCACCGTCGACCGGCCGGTCAACGGCGTTCCCGAAGTACTCGCGAACGTCGCCGCGGATAACTTCAAGGGTGCCGAGTCCCAGGGCGAGGCCGTGGTCAAGGCCTTCCCGGACGGCGCGAGCATCGTCAATCTGCAGGGCATTCCCGGCGACAAGACCGCGAACGACCGCAACGGCGGAGCCCATAAGGTGCTCGACGCTGCGGGCAGCAAATATGTCTTCGTCGCCGAGCAGGCCGCGAACTTCTCGCGCGACAAGGGTCTCGAAGTCGCCGAGAACATCCTGACGGGCCTTCCGGAGGCGCCGAAGGTCATCATTGCCGCCAATGACGACATGGCGCTCGGCGCCGCGCAGGCCGTCGAGGCACGCGGCCTCAAGGGCAAGGTTGCGATCTACGGCTATGACGGGTCCGAAGGCGCGCTGAAGGCGATCAAGTCGGGCGATCTCGCCGCGACCGTCGACCAGTTCCCGGGCCTGCAGGGCCGTACGGCGGTGCGCACTCTCGTCGAGTTCATCCGCGAGGGGAAGAAGCCGGCCACCGACAACATTCTCGTCGCGCCCGTCGCCATCACCGCCGCCAATCTCGACCAGGCTGAGCGCGTCGGACTGATCGGCAAATGAGCCACGGCCTGTCGCCGAACGCGTCGACAGATCGGGAGCCGGGGCGCGACCAGCACCCCGGCTTCCGTTCGTCGGCTGCGCCGGTGCTCGAAGCCGAAACGCTGGTGAAGCGCTTCTTCGGTGTCACCGTCCTCGACGGCGTCTCGCTGACGCTGGCGCCGGGTGAAGTCCGCGCATTGCTTGGCGAGAATGGAGCCGGCAAGTCGACGGTGATCAATCTCCTGTCCGGCGTGCATCGCCCGGACGGCGGGCAAATCCGCCTCGCCGGCAAGATCGTCCGCTTCGGCCGGCCGCTTGACGCCGACAGGGCCGGCATCAGCGTGATTCGGCAGGAGCTCTCGCTGTTTCCCGATCTTTCTGTCGCTGAGGCGATCTTCGCCGGTCATCTGCCGGTGAACGCGCTCGGCTTCGTCGACTGGAAGCACATCCACGAGGTCAGCCGCGCGGCGCTGTCCCGGCTCGGCCTTGCCATCGACGTGCGCACGCCGGTTGCGCGGCTTTCGATCGCCGAGCAGCAGATCGTCGAGATCGCCCGCGCGCTGACACGCAAATCGCGCATCGTCATCATGGACGAGCCGACGGCGTCGCTTTCTCCCAACGAGGTCGCGCGCCTCGGCGAGATCGTCGCACAACTTTCGGCCGAGGGAGTGGCGGTCCTCTATGTCAGCCACCGCCTCGACGAGATCACCGCCTTCTGCTCGACCTATACTGTGCTGCGCGACGGCAGGGCCGTATCGTCGGGACGGGTGGCGGAGACCGACATCCCCTCGCTCATCCGCGACATGGCTGGACGCGAGGTCGCAATCGGCCGCCAAGGGGCACCGCGCGCGGCCGGCCGTCCCGTACTCGAACTGCGTCGGCTCTCCTCGACGCGCCCGGCCGATGGGCCGGCACGGGTGCGCGACGTCAGCCTGACGGTGCGGGCCGGCGAGATCGTTGGCCTCGCCGGCATCATCGGGGCGGGCCGGACCGAGACGGCGCGAATGATCTTCGGTCTCGATCCCATCGGCAGCGGCGAAATTCTGTTCGAAGGCAAGCCCTTTGCGCCGCGCTCGCCCTCCTCGGCCATGGCAGCCGGCATCGGCTACGTCCCGGAGGATCGCAAGGGCCTCGCGATTCTCCCCGCCCGCTCGGTGACCGACAATTTCGCGCTTGCCGGCGCGGCGCCCGCCCGGGCGCTCGGCTTTCTCGACAAGAATGCGGAGACCCGTCTCCTTGCCGGCTTCGTGCAGCGCCTCGGCATCCGCGCCGCGAGCCTCAAGGCCAGCATCGCCACGCTCTCCGGCGGCAACCAGCAGAAGGTCGTCCTGGCGCGCTGGATCGGACGCCGGCCGAAGCTCCTGATCATCGACGAGCCGACGCGCGGCATCGATGTCGGGGCCAAGGAGGATGTCCACACGTTGATCCGCGACATCGCCTCCGATGGGGTCGCCGTGCTGCTCATCTCCTCCGATCTTCCTGAAATCATGGCGCTCGCCGATCGGATCATCACGCTTCGGGACGGCGAGACTACATCGCAGCAGGATCCCGCAACGGCCAGCTTCGAGGGCCTGATGGCCCTCATGACCCGTCATGGCTGATGCCGTGCGGAATCGAGGAAACACGACCATGAGCCTGAGCTCGCCATCCCGCCCGTTCCGCGCCGCCCTGCTCCCGGCGCTCGGCGCCTTCGCTCCGCTGATCTTCCTGCTTCTGCTCGTTATTATCTTCGCAACCCTGCAGCCACGCTTCCTGACGCCGCTCAACCTGTTCAACATCCTGCGCCAGGTTTCGATCTACGGGATCATCGCCGTCGGCATGACCTTCGTGATCCTGATCCGCGACATCGACCTTTCGGTCGGCGCGCTGGTCGCGATGACGGGGCTGTGCGCAGGCGTGGTCGCGCATGGCGGCATCGAGGGCCGGCTGGCGCTGTCTGCCGACGGCACGGGCTACTCCTTCGCGCTGGCGGCCGCCGCGGCCATCATAGCCGGGGGCGTTGCCGGCCTGCTGCAGGGGATAGCGGTGGCCTGGCTCTCCGTGCCGGCCTTCGTCGTCACTCTCGGCGGCATGACGATCTTCCGCGGCATCGCGCTCACCATCGGCAATGGCGGACCGATCTCCGGTTTCGACGAGGCGTTCGGCTGGTGGGGGCGCGGCATGATCGGGCCGGTGCCCGTGCCGGTCATCATCTTCGCGGCAGCCGTGGTCGTTGCCTATGTCGTCCTGACGCAGACCCGGTTCGGGCGGGCGGTCTATGCGGTCGGCTCCAATCCCGACGCCGCGCGGCTCTCCGGCATCAATGTCGAGCGGATCACGATCATCGTCTACGGCCTCAGCGGCTTCTGCGCCGGGCTCGGCGGTTTCGTGCTCGCCTCGCGCCTGAATTCGGCGGAGGCCGTTGCCGGCAGCGGCTACGAGCTGACCGCGATCGCGGCCGTGGTGATCGGCGGTACCAGCCTCTATGGCGGTGTCGGCGGCGTCGCCGGAACTGTGGTCGGCGCGCTCCTGACCGGGGTGCTGCTCAACGGCCTCGTGATCCTCAATGTCTCGCCCTACACGCAGCAGATCCTGGTCGGGCTGATCATCATCGCCGCCGTGGCCTTCGATCATTTCACCAAGAGGCAGAGCCGATGAGCCGGGACGTCCTGCTGACGGGCACTTCCATCGTCGAGGCGCCGTTCCGCTCGTTGCGGGCCGGCGCGCTGGAAGCCGAGTTCGACTCCGGTGCCCTGCGCTGGATCCGCTGGAAAGGCGTCGAAGTGCTGCGCTCGATCGCCTTCCTCGTCCGGACACCCGGCTGGGGAACGGCAGCGCCGGACATCTCTGGTCTGGAGATCGAGGAGCGCCCGGAGCGCTTCACCGTCTCCTTCGAGGCGCACTACGGCGCGCCGGGCGTGGGCCTCCGCGTCGCCGTCCGACTGAAGGGCGTGGCCGCCGGCCGGCTGACCGCAGAGGCCACGATTGATGCGGAAGCACCGTTCGAGACCAACCGCACGGGCTTCGTCGTCCTTCACCCCCTCGACGGCTTCGCCGGAACGCCGGTCCATGTCGATCACGCCTCCGCTCCGTCGCGCGACCTCGTCATCCCGGCGCAGATCTCGCCGGGCCAGCCCGTGATGGACATCCGCGCGGTCACCCATCGGCCGGTGCCGCGGCTGACCGTCGAAACCCGCTTCGACGGCGACATCTTCGAGATGGAGGATCATCGCAACTGGTCGGATGCCTCGTTCAAGACCTATAGCCGCCCGATCGGCCTGCCCTACCCCTACACGTTGGCGCCGGGCGCGCCGATCGCGCAATCCGTGACGGTCAGCATCCTGGACGACGGCACTGTCGCAGCGCCCGCGCCCGCCATCCCTTTGCCAGCCCTTTCCGGCCGCCGGCTGCCGGACTATGCGCTGCCGCTCGACAGACTGGCCGATGTCACAGCCGCCCTCGCTCATTCCGACGCGCTGCGCGCGCTGGCGCCGGGCTGGTTGCTGCTGCGCTTTGATGCGACGCGAGAGGCGGCGGATGCCGGTCTGGCGCCGCTTGCCGCTCTTCTCCGCTCCACGAGCGCACGGCTCGAGGTACAGGCCATCCTCGCCAGCGAGAGCGACGCCGCCGCCGCGGACGAGATTGCCCATCTCGCAACACGGTTTGCGGGGGCCGGCGTCGATGTCGGCCGCATCGGCGCCTTCGCCAAGATCGACGAGCAGAGCTTCCAGCCCGGCGAGCCACGCCCGCCTCATCCCTCCGAAGCTGCGATCGCGGCGGCGCTTGCCGCCTCCTTCCCCGATGCCACGCAGATCGGCGGATCGCCGGCCTTCTTCACTGAGTTCAACCGCAAGCCACCGACGCCCTCGCTCTGGCGGGGGCTGACCTTCAACACGGCGCCCACCGTTCACGCCGCGGACGATGCCTCCGTCATCGAGACGCTGCAGTCGCTGCTGCATATCCTCGCCTCCGCGACGGCCCTCGCGAACGGCTTGCCGCTCCTGATCGGGCCCGTCGGGATCGGGGCGCGGATCAATCCCTATGGAGCGGCGCCTTCCCTCAACGCGCCCGAAGCGCGCGAGGGCATGGCGGCTCGCGATCCGCGCCAGCGCGGGCTTTTCGCGGCGGCATGGACAGTCGGCTATCTCGCCTCGATCGCGCGCTATGACGTCGCGCGCTTCGCCTTCGGCGCGCCGGTCGGCCCCTTCGGCCTGCTGTCGACCCGCCAGGATCATGCGCGGCCGTTCTGGGATGATCGCCCTGAGGGGGCGCTCTATCCGCTCTATCATGTCGCCCGGACCATCGCGGCCGCTGCCGGAAGCAGCCTCGTCGAGGCGGACAGCGAGGGCGGCGTGGCAAGAATCGTTTGGGAACGGGACGGGCACCGGAAAGCCCTCCTTGCCAATCTCACGCCTCGGCAGGTTGCCGTGCCTTCGCAGCGACTCGAGAAGCCGCGCGTTTCCGTGCTCGACGCCGGCAGCCTCGAAGCCTTCAGCGCCGATGCCGGCGCCTCGATACCGCAGCGCCGCGAGCTGCCGGCCGTGCTCGACGCCTATGCGGTCATGTTCCTGGCCGAGGAGCGCCGAGACGCATGAGCCGACCGCTGAAAGGCCTCCTGATCGGCGCGGGCTTCTTCTCGCGCAACCATCTCCATGCATGGGCCGAGGTCGACGGGGCCGAGATCGCGGCCGTCTGCGACCTCGATCCGGCGCGCGCCGAGGCGGCCGCCCGGGAATTCGGGATCGCCAACTGGCACACCGATGCGACTGTGCTGAAATCCGGTGAATTCGACTTCGTCGATATCTGCACCACCATGGAAACGCATGAAGCGCTGGTCGGCCTCGCCATTGAGGCCGGCGTGCCGGTGATCGTGCAGAAGCCGTTCGCGCCGGACCTCGAGACCTGCCTCCGCATCGAGGCACGCGCCCGCGCGGCCGGCGTCAGGCTCATGCTGCACGAGAATTTCCGCTTCCAGGCCATATTTCGCCGCCTGCGCGAGATCCTCGACAGCGGTGTGATCGGTGAGGTGACTTTCGCCCGCCTCAACTGGCGCAACGACATCGACGTCTATACCAACCAGCCCTACCTCCTGAAGACCGAGCGCTTCATGATCATGGATGTCGGCATCCATCTCATCGATCTCGCGCGCTTTCTCCTCGGCGACACGTCATCCATCAGCTGCTTCAAGCAGTCGGTCAAGGAAGGTCTCGCCGGCGAGGATGCCGCCACGCTTTTGCTCCGCCATGCCGGCGGCGCGGTCTCGGTAGTCGATGTCAGCTATGCGACCCATCGCAGCCCGAGCACGTTCCCGCAGACGCTCGGCGAGATTGAGGGGCGGCTCGGCACGATCGAGATCACCGAGGGCCAGGTCCTGCGCATCCATACGCGCGAGGGGCGGCGCGAGGAGATCGTCCCCGCAGACGGGCGCTCATGGACGTCGGCTCCGTGGACGCAGATCCAGGATTCGGTGCCGCGCACGCAGCAGCACTTCATCGATGCCTTGCGGAGCGGCGCCGAATTCGAGACCTCGGTTGCCGACAGTCTCAAAACCTATGCGGTGGCCGAGGCGGCCTATCGCTCGGCCGCTTCCGGGCGCGTGGTCGAGATCACCGATCTTCTGAAAGGACTGTGACATGCGCGTCGACGATCGCCGCAGGGTTGGCACGACCGACCTCGAGATTCCCGTGCTCGGCCTCGGCACCTGCCCGCTCGGCGGCGTCTATGCCGCCATCGACGAGCAGGCCGCACGCGCGACCTTCGATGCCGCCTGGGAGGCGGGGCTCCGCCTTTACGATACGGCGCCGTGGTACGGCCTCGGCCAGGCCGAGCACCGGACGGGCCGGGCGCTCTACGAGCGGCCGCGCGACGACTACACGCTGACGACCAAGGTCGGGCGCGTGCTGCGCGCGCCCCGAGACCGGGCAAGCTTCAGGCCGCCGGCATGGCAGGCGCCGCTCGCCTTCGAGCCGCATCACGTCTTCACCTATGACGCCATCCTGCGCTCTTATGAAGACAGCCTGCAGCGCCTCGGCATCAATCGTGTCGACGCGCTCTATATCCATGATCTCGACGGCGGCTATTTCCGGACGGAGGAGGCGCTCGACGCAAAGCTGCGCGAGCTTGACGCCGGTGGCGGCTACCGTGCGCTCGAAGAGCTGAAGCGGTCAGGCGAGATCAAGGCGATCGGCGCCGGCATCAATGAGCGTGGCATGATCCGCCGCTTTCTGGCCAATGCGGATCTCGATCTCTTCCTCGTGGCCTCGCGCTATACGCTGTTGGAACAGGACATCTACGGCGACGAGATCGTGCCCGCCGGCAAGCGCGGCGCCTCGATCGTGGTGGGTGGGGTCTTCAGTTCCGGCATTCTGGCGACCGGCAGCATCGATGGTGCGAAGTACGAATATGGCGCCGCGCCGCCGCATATCGTCGAGCGCGTTCGCCGCCTCGGACGGGTCGCGGCGGGCCATGATGTCGCGCTCGCCGCCGCCGCGCTGCAGTTTCCGCTCGCGGCATCCGAGGTCATCTCCGTCGTGTTCGGCGCCGTCACGCCGGATGAGGTCCGCGCCAATATCGCGCATCTCGAGGCGCAGATTCCGGCCGCCTTCTGGTCAGACCTCGCGAGCGAGGGGCTGATCGCCGCCGATGTCCCGTTACCCGGAAGCAAGGGCTGATCGCGGCGGCCTCAGGCGCGGGACCATGTGCCAAGGGCCGGCGCCACGCGGAACGCCACGTCCTCGAGGATCTGGCGATATTCCTCGGGACGGAATTCGTAGGGAAGTTCGAGACGCAATTCGTCGGCCCGGGCGAGAATCGGATCGGCAAGCAGGCGTTCCACGATCGCTTCGGCCGGGCCGACGAGGTCGGCGGCGAAGAGCGTGCGTCTTTCGCCGTTCGGCTGCAACGTCCTCGCATGGCGGCTCGCGGCATATGCGGAATAGCGCTCCCGACGCGCCGCATCGGCACCATCGGTCGGAACGACGACGCGGCCGACGGCAATGCGCTTGTCGCGACCGGGCGGCAGCGCCGCCTGGTAACGATCGATCTGCGCATTCTGGGCGATGAAGAACCGGTCAGTGTCCTCGCCGCTGGTGACATTGCTGAGAAGCAGATTCTGACCGGCGCGGCCGGCCCAGTCCGCAGATCGAAGCGACCCGACGCCATACCAGAGGCGATCGACGAGACCGGCCGCATGAGGCTGCACACGGGGCACGGCGGTTCCCCCCGGCACGGCGATCGGGGCGCCGAGCGGCCGGGATCGCAGCAGGTCGACGGGCCGCTCGATGCGGCGATGGGAGAGGTCGACCGACGCCGGATCGCCATCGAAGACGAGCGGCGCGATGAGATCGAAATGCGGCGGCCGGCCGGCGGACAGCCCGACATGGAGCCGACCGCCGGACAACGCATCGACCGTCGCAAGGTCCTCAGCGAGGCGGAAGGGGTTTTCGTAGCCGATCGGAATGACCGCGCTCCCGAGTTCGAGACGCGTGGTGTGTTGGCTCGCCGCGGCGAGAAAAGTCGCAGCCGAGGAGACCCCTGCCTCGAGATGGCGCTGGCGAATCCAGCCGCCCCGATAGCCGAGTTCCTCGCCGAGGCGGAAGAGCGCCAGCGTCTCGCGCAATCCGGTCCCCGGATCGTCGAACGCATAGTTGCCGGGCGCGAGGAAGCTGAATCGGTCGATCGGCATGACGGCTCCAGAAAAGAGAACGCCGCGGTCGTCGCCCGCGGCGTTCGGGCACTGTCCGCGTGTTGGAGATCAGGTCTTCGGAAGGCCCGGCGGATTGGTCCGCGACTGCGTGATGGCCTCGGCGTCGAGATGCCAGCGCTTCAGCGTTGCGATATATTTGCCATTGGCGATGAGGTCGTTGATCGCCTTGGTGATCGCATCAGCGATGCCGCTGCCCTTGCGGGTGGTCACCGCGATCTCGGCTGTCAGCGGCCAGCCGCCATTGATGATGCCGACCAGCCGGGTCTTGCCGCTGACCGCGGCGCGATAGGAGAGGGTCGAATTGGGATCGAACTGCACATCGGCGCGGCCGGAAAGCAGCGCGAGCTCGGCGGCGCCATCATCGTCGTAATACTGGAACTCGGCGGCAGGCAGGCCGGCCGTCTGGTTCTTGCGGTCCCACTCGACGACGATCTTTTCCTGATTGGTGCCGGCGCCAACGATCACCTTCAGCCCGGCAATGTCCTTGGGCTCCTTCAGCTCCTTGATCTTGCTGTCATTGGGCACATAGAATCCGAGAACATCCTGGCGATAGGTCGAGAAGTCGAACTTCTCCTTGCGCTCCTCCGTCACGGTGACGTTGGAAATCACCGCGTCGAACTTTCCGGACTGCAGACCGAGAGGCCAGTCGGCCCATGCGACGGGGACGAGCTCGAGCTTCAGCCCCAGCGCGTCGGCGATGAGCTGCGCCGTATCCTCTTCCGACCCGACCGGGGTCAGCGAGTCGCTGGCATAGGTGCTGAGAGGAGGATTGCCCACCGTCAGCGCGATGGTGAGCGTCCCGTCCTTGACGAGCTTGAAGCTCGGCGCGATGAGCGCGATCGCCGCCGGATCGGACTCGGCGCGCACGCGGCCGGCCTGCTGCGGAGTCAAGTCGAACGCATCGGCTGCGAATGCCGCGGAAGCGGAAAGGAGGCTCGCAGCGAGGAGCCCGGCGCGAAGAAGCGGACGTCTGGATGGCATGGGTCAACCTTTCGGGAAAAATGGCCGCGAAACATTGGGCGGGCGCCCGGACGGCGACCGCAGACCCGGCTTTCGCGACATGCGCCGGTGCTGTTGCTCAGAGAACCTTGGCGAGGAACGCCTTCGTCCGTGGATGAACCGGATTTTCGAGGAGCGTCCGCGGCGGGCCCGCCTCGATGATCCGACCCGCCTCCATGAACACCACACGGTCGGCGACCTCGCGGGCGAATGCGATTTCGTGCGTGACGATCACCAGCGTCGTGCCAGACGTCGCGAGCTCCTTGATCGTATCAAGCACCTCGCCGACCAGCTCCGGATCGAGCGCCGAAGTCGGTTCGTCGAACAGGAGCACCTTGGGGCGCAGCGCCAACGCACGCGCGATGGCGACGCGCTGCTGCTGTCCACCGGAGAGATGGCGCGGATAGGCTGCTGCCTTGTCGGCGAGCCCCACGCGGTCGAGAAGGTCCAACGCCAGCGCCACAGCCTCGGCATGGGACACCTTCTGGATGGCGATCGGCGCCTCAATGAGGTTTTCGACGACCGTCAGATGCGGGAAAAGGTTGAAGTTCTGGAACACCATGCCGACGCCGGCGCGGCGCTTGCGAATGGCGCGGTCCTTCAGTTCATGAAGCACGTCGCCGCGGCGCTCGAACGCGATGATCTCGCCGTCGATGGCGACGTAGCCATCGTCCGGGCGCTCGAGATGATTGATGGTGCGCAAGAGTGTGGACTTGCCCGCACCGGACGGACCGATGATCGCCGTGACCTCGCCAGGTGGAATGACCAGGCTGACAGAATCGAGCGCACGGAAATTGCCGTAGCGTTTGGAGATTTCACGGATCTCGACGCGGCCGACATCATGCCCGTGCCGATCGAAGGCGGCGAGCGTGGCACGCTCGGCTGCCGGGCCGGAACGGATAGCGGCGATGGCGCGCTCCGTGCGACCGGGTCCGATCAGCCGGCTCAGGATCGGCTGCTGCGCCTCGCGTGTGGCACCGCGCGCGAAGTAGCGCTCGATGCCGAGCTGCACGAGGGACAGCGCGCTCATGATCACGAGATACCAGGCGGTCGCCACCATGAGCAGCGGGACGACTTCAAGGTTCCGCTTGTAGATGACCTGAACGGAATAGAAGAGTTCGGGAAGTGCCAGAACATAGACGATGGAGGTCGCCTTGGCGAGGCCGATGATCTCGTTGAAACCGGATGGAACGATGGCCCGCATTGCCTGCGGAATGACGATGTGGACCGATTGGTGCCACCAGGAGAGACCCAGCGCCGCCGCCGCCTCCTGCTGGCCGTGATCGATGGCGAGGATGCCGCCGCGGATGATCTCGGCCGAGAAGGCCGCCTGGTTGAGGCTGAGTCCGATGACGGCGACCGCGAACACGCTGAGCACCGCCGTCGTGTGATACTGCGCGAAGAGGATGTCCGTGAACGGTAGGCCAATATCCACGGTGGGATAGAGATAGCCGATATTGTTCAGGATCAGCAGCAGCACAATCAGCGGGATGGAGCGCAGCAGCCAGATATAGGCCCAGGAGAGGGTGGACAGCAGGCGGGATTTCGAGACCCGCGCAAAGGCAAGCAGACCGCCGAGAATGAAGCCGAACAGCGATCCGAGCGCCGTCAGCAAGAGCGTCCGCCCGAGTCCGATCAGCACCGGCTCGGACAGGAAATAGGTGGCAAAGACCGGCCAGCCCCAGCGTGGATTGAAGAAGACGGACTGGAACGTCAGAGCCAGAGCGACCAGAGAGAACACCGCGCCAGCAATCCGCCAGGGATGCCGCGCGGGGACGACGTTATACTTCTGCTCCGACCCATATTTTTCTGTGCCACTCAAGTCAGACAGGTCGCCCGTATCAGCCGATGTCGACACAATATCCTCGCAACTGGCAATATCTACACGGGACAGACTATCTATTATGATGATCTATTCAAACGATACGATTTTCGAATCTATGGCAGCATCGAGTAGAGTTTTTCGTGTGCAGCCAGATCAGGCGTGGCCGTCATGCCGTTCGCGCTGCGGAGGCTTCCACCCGCCGGCCGGCGGCGGCTGCGCGGACGGCACATAGCCGGGCGGCGGGCCGTGAAGGTGCTTCTCGAAGGCGAGCGCACCATAGAGCTCGGGGTCGACGTCAAGATGGAACAGCGCCGCATAGCCACTGGTCAGATAGAGCGAACGGGCCTCGGGTTGGCGGAAGCCGGTGGTGAGATAGAACCGGCGATAATCCTGCCGCCGCGCCTGTTCCTCGAGCTCAGCCAGGACGACGCGGGCGAGGCCCTGCCGGCGGTAGCGGTGATCGGTCCAGACGCGCTTCACTTCGGCGGTCGTCTCGTCATAACGCTTGAAGGCGCCGCCCGCGATCGCGACTCCATCCCGCAGCAGCAGGACGAAATTGCCATGCGGCGGCGCGAACAGCTCGGGCGGATAGCGGTTCATCTCGGCATCTGCCGGTTCGCCGAAGAACTCGCCATAGCGCCGAGCATACTCGTCGGTGAGCTGCTCGACGAGCGGGCGAGCAAGCTCATGAAGCGGCGTCGTGTAGAAGAAGACGTCCTTCGTCATTCGGCCGCTCCTGCATTCGCTGCGAGAAAATCCTGCGCCAAAGCCACCCAGTAGCGAGCGGCCGCGGGGAGGATGGCGTCGTTGAAATCGTAGTGGGGGCTGTGAAGATCAGCGCTCGGTCCATTGCCGACGAAGAGATAGCTGCCCGGCTTCTGCTCGAGCATGAAGGCGAAGTCCTCGCTGGCCATGATCGGCCTCAGCGAACCGACTCGCTCGACGCCGAAATGGCGAATCGCGGTCTGCCGCGCGAAATCCGTCTGCCTGGGATGATTGATAAGAACCGGATAGCCGCGCGGATAGCGGATCTCGGCGCGCGTCCCGAAGCTCGCGGCATGCGTCTCGGCGAGCGCGACAATGCGCTCGCGAATGGCCCTGCGAACCGAGTCGTCGAAGCTGCGGATGGTGATCTGCAGCTCGACATGATCGGGAATGACATTGGGCGCGATACCACCATGGATCGTGCCGACCGTGACGACCGCGGCATCCAGCGGATCGAGATTGCGAGACACGATGGTCTGAAGCGCCATAATCAGCGACGCGGCAGCGACGATCGGGTCGACGGCCTCGTGCGGCCGCGCGCCGTGGCCGCCCTTGCCGTGAATGCGGATCACAGCGAGATCGACCGAGGCCATTGCAGGCCCCTCGATGAAACGGAAGCTCCCCGCCGGGACGCCCGGCCAGTTGTGGAGGCCGAACACCGCATCGACCGGAAAGCGTTCGAAGAGGCCGTCGGCCATCATCCTGCGTGCGCCGGCGCCATTCTCCTCCGCAGGCTGGAAGATAACGTGCACCGTCCCCGAGAACTGCCTCGTTTCGGCGAGTTCCTGGGCGGCCGCGAGAAGAATCGCCGTATGACCATCATGCCCGCAGGCATGCATACTGCCCTTGACGGTGCTGGCATACGGCAGGCCGGTCGCCTCCTCGATCGGAAGCGCGTCCATATCGGCCCGCAGGCCGATCGACAGCGGGCCATGTCCCTGCCGGATGGTTCCGACGACGCCCGTTCCGCCTATGCCGGTGACAACCTCATAGCCCCATTCGTCGAGCAATCCGGCGACCAGCGCACTGGTCTTCACCTCCTGATAGGAGAGCTCCGGCTCGGCATGGAGCTGCCGCCTAAGCGCCACGAAACGTTCGGCATCGATTGTCATCCGACCGCTCCGAGTGGCGCCTTGTCGCCAGCATAGCGGCTCGGCGGGATTGGCAAGCCAAGCTGCTCGCGGAGGGTCGGCTCGACGAGCTGCCGACTGTGACGCCCACGCGCCTCCAGGAGCGGCAGCACATGGGAATCGAAATCCGCCAGGCCCTCGGAAATCACCTGGAAGCCGAGAACGAATCCGTCGGCGGCGCCCTCGTCGATCCAGCGCTCGATCTCGTCCGCGACCCGCTCGGCAGAGCCGATGAAACCGCTGCGCGGCGTCGCTGTATCGAGGGCAACCTCGCGCAATGTCAGCTTCTTGTCGCGCGCAAGGCTTTTGATGCGATCCGTTGTCGAGCGAAAATTGTTGCGCCCGATTTCACCGAGCTCGGGGAATGGCGCGTCGACATCATACTGCGTGAAGTCGTGATGATCGAAGAAGCGGCCGAGATAGTGCAACGCCTCGGTGACCGTGACGAGATCCCGGATGGAACGGTATTTCCGCTCCGCTTCCTCATCGGTCGAACCGACGATGGGCGAAATGCCGGGGAAGACCTTGATGTGCTCGGACCGCCGGCCATGCGCCACCGCGCTCGCCTTCAGCTTGCCAGCGAGATCCCGATTCTCGGCGATCGAAGCGCCATTGGCGAAAACAGCGTCGGCATGCCGACCCGCAAGCGCGATGCCATCGTCCGAGCCGCCAGCCTGGAAGAGAACCGGTTGGCCCTGTACTGAGCGCGCTAGATTGAGCGGGCCCTCCACTTGAAAGAACTGCCCCTTGTAGTCGAGCCGATGCATCCGCGAGAAATCGGCATAACTGCCGCTTTCGCGATCCCGCACGAATGCATCGTCGTCCCAGCTGTCCCACAGCCCCTTGACGACATCGATATGCTCGGCCGCAATCCGGTAGCGGAGAGTATGCTCCGGATGACGGTCACGGCTGTAATTGCGCGCAGATCCTTCGAGCGGCGAGGTAACGGCGTTCCAGCCGGCGCGGCCGCCGCTGATGCGATCGATCGAGCCGAACTGGCGGGCGACCGTGAACGGGTCCGAATAGGAGGTCGACAGCGTGCCGACGAGCCCGATCTTCTGCGTCACCGCCGCGAGGGCCGCCAAAAGCGCGATGGGCTCGAAGCGGCTCAGGAAATGCGGGATCGAGACCTCGTTGACATAGAGGCCGTCCGCCACGAAGGCGAAGGCGATGCCCGCTGCTTCGGCCGTTTCCGCGATGCGCCGGTAATAGGCGAAGTCGGTGCTCGCATCGGGGGCGACGCTCGGATGCTTCCAGGCGTTCATGTGGCCGCCCGGCCCCTGCAGCATGATACCGAATGGAATGCGTGTGGTCATGACGGGCTCCGCTCAGGCTGCGACGGTGGCGCGCGATGCCGCGCGGGCGCGCGCGATGAGCTCGGCGGCCTCGAGCCGCGAGTCTCCGGCATTGAAGAGATCGACGATGAATTCGCCGATGCCGAACCGCGCGCCGAGCCGGTCAAGTTCGCGCACCAGATCGGCGCCATCGCCGGCGATGAGGCTCGGTTTCGCGGCGGTGGTGCGGAAATCGGCAACGCCGGCCTGGCGGGCATATTCGCGCGCCTGTTCCTCGGTGCCGACCGTCACGCTCTGCCGGCCCTCGACATGCACCTTGATCGGACGGAACGCCTCGCCCAGCTCCGCCGCCTTCTGCCGATCCTTGCCGACGATCGCTGCCACGGCGACGATGGGGTCGCGGCCGCCGACCTGCCGATAGGCATCGAGCGCGGCTTCGAGCAGCGCCTCGTCGCCATTGAGGTGGCGCGCGAACACGAAGGTCCAGCCTTGACGAGCGGCGAGCGTGGCGCTGTCGACGCTTGCCCCGAGCAGGAAGCGCTTTGGCGGCTCCAGCGGACGCGGCGTCGCGCGGGCACGGTCGGCCCCCTGCGCATCGTCGAGAAAAAGCGTGAGCGCGGCGAGCTTGGCCTCGAAATCGGCGTGGCTTCCATCGGCTCGCTCGCTCTGCAGTTCGCGCGTCGAGAAAGGCAGCCCGCCCGGCGCCTTGCCGATGCCGAGATCGACGCGCCCGGGAGCGAGCGCGGCCAGCGTGTTGAAGCTCTCGGCGACCTTGTAGGGGCTGTAATGCTGCAGCATCACGCCGCCCGATCCGACACGGATGCCGGAGGTCGCCGCGAGGACATAGGGAATGACGACCTCGGGCGCCGGACTGGCCAGGTCGGCGGTGTCGTGGTGTTCCGCGATCCAGAAGCGGCTGAAGCCTTCGCGTTCGGCGAGCTGCGCGAGGCGGACGGTGCGCGCAAGAGCGGCTGCGGCCGTCTCGTCCTTGGCGATGGGGCTCTTGTCGAGCAGACCGACGACATAGGTCATGGCGCGCCTCAGGGATGGACGACGGGAAGGCCGTGACGCTCCGCAAGCGTCTGGAGAATGGCCTCGGCACCAGCGACGAAGGCACGGCCATTGCTGAAGCCCGTCGCTGCCGTCGCTGTTTCGCCGGGCGGCAGTACCAGGAGCGGGAGGCTCTGATACGCCTCTCCGACAAGCGCGATCACGCGCTCGCGCGGCCGCGGAAAGCCCACGCGCTCGATGTCGATCGCAGCAAGCACTTCGGGATAGCCCTTCAGGGCTCCCTCGACCAGCGCGCCATGGCGGCAGAGAAATCGCTGTCCGGGATAGGCCGGATCTTCGAATCCGGCCGGCAGAAGGAAAAGTCTCGCCTTCTCAGACATCGAACACTCCCTTAATCTATCAAGTTAGTCGAGAATAGAGCAGGGAGTACCCCTTTGACTGGTCATCGATTTGCGGACTTCGTCGCCGATGCGGAAGGAATTGCCCGAGATCGCGAAGTGAGCATGTGCAATCTCGCGGCCGTCTGCCGCTACGGCGCTTTCACCGGGCACGCGCGATGAGGGTCTCGATCGTCGGTGGCGGCATCGCCGGGCTGTCGCTCGCATGGGCGCTGACGAGGCGGGGGATCGACGCTGCGCTCTTCGAGCAGGGTGCTGTTCCGAATCCCCGTTCGTCCTCGCATGACGAACACAGGATCACGCGCCACAGCTATGGCGGCCTCTCGGGCTACGGCGCCATGATGCCCGCCGCGTTCGAGGCCTACGAGACGCTGTTCGCCGATCTCGGCATCCGGCACATCCATCCGGAACGGCTCGTCTATATCGGTCGACGCGCCAGCGACTGGCCGGAGACGACGGCGCGCGAGCTCGACACGCTCGGCATCCGCCATCGATCCCTCAGCCGCGACGTCCTGGCGGCGATGCTGCCGATGATTCGCACCGACGATGTGATCGAGGCGTTCGAGGCGGAAGGGGCGGGCGAACTCTTCGCCGGCCGCATCGTCGAGGGTCTTGCGGCCTGGCTGCGGGAAGCGGGCGTGACGATCCACGAGGGAACGCGGGTGCGTGCGATTGATCCCGCGATCGGGCGTGTGGTGACGGACGGCGGGCAGTTCGATGCCGACCTCGTCGTGGTCGCGGCCGGCGCCTGGGTCGGTGACTTGCTCCCGGAATTGAAGGGACGCCTCGTCCCCTCGCGCCAGACCGTGCTCTATCTCGAGCCGCCACAGCGCTTTGCCGCCGCCTGGGCTGCGGCGCCGATCCTGGTTGATACGGGGCTCAGCCATGGCGCCTATGTGCTGCCGCCGAAGGCGGGCACGCGGCTCAAGATCGGCGACCACGTCTTCACCCGGCGCGGCCATGGCGATGACGACCGGATCGCCACGGAGGTCGATATCGCGCCGGTCGCCGCCGCGGCGCGCGAGGCCTTTGTCGACTTCGATCACTATCGACTGCTCGAGGCCAAGGTCTGCTACTACACCGTCACCGAGGACGAGCGCTTTGTGGTCGAGCCGATTGGCGCGGCCGGCTTCGTTGTGAGCGCCTGTTCGGGTCACGGCTTCAAGCTCGGACCGCTGATTGCGAGCCGCCTCGCTGATGCGATCGCGGGCCGGGCCAGCATCGGGAGCGTCAGCGCCTATGCCGCAGGCCGCGCGCCGGCGGGGCCATGATTCGCTCGCCTGCCGTGCGGATTCCGTTGAGGAATGGCATGGGCGAGGCGTTGGCGAAGTTCAGCAGTGCGGGCGCTGCCTCATGGGCAAAACGCGAAGCGGCATATTTGCTCTGACGGATGGTGATTTCCTCGAAATCCTCGACGCCCAAAGAGGTTTCGATTCTGGCACACGGCGCGCAGACAGAAGCTCGTCATGCCAAGCGTCTTCGCGCCGACCTCGCTGTTCCAGGCATAGAAGCCGCGGAGGAACAGGTCGGCAGAGCCATCGGGAAGCCGGCCGGCTTCAATCGGATTCAGATCGTCAACGAGGAACAGGAACGCGTCGCGGTCGCTGGCATAGAGCGTTGTGGTGTCCTGGGTGATGTCAACGCGCGGATTGTCGATCCCTGTCGACCCGTCCAGAAAGCCGGGAACCTTCGACCGTTTATCGCCGGTGCCGTTGCCTGCGATCGCTGCACGGCCTCGACCGGCTCATAGTCGTAGACGCGGCCGTAATCCGGGCCGGTAACGGCGCGCAGCTCGACGCGGCCGTCATCGGTTTCCAGCGTCTCGGTCTGTTCGGCCCGGTTCGAGGTCAGCCATATTGAAGATTGATCCCCGCCAGCGCGGCAGAGAGATTGCGCAGATAGGCGGCGGGTGCGCCGACCTGGGCGGCGAGCTGGCTGAAGCTCCAATGGGTCGGGGCGACAGGTGTCGAAGCCCGAAGGGCTTTGTCGCGATGGCAATTCCATTCGGCTGAAGCCAGCGGAACCGCGTTCTCCGTCGCAACTGGACCAGTCTGGCACACCCACAGCGAACCATCACGGTCCCGCAAGGCTAAGCGAGCCGTGCCTATCCTCGGGAAATGATCGGGCCCCAAGGACATCGCCGCGCTAACCGGCGGTGACGATGATGGGGAGGGGACGACTGAGCGCATCGGCGAGCATGTGGATCTTGGTGGTCAGTCCGCCTCGGGAGCGCCCCAGCGCCCGGTCCTTGGCCCCCCCCTTTTCCGCTGGCCGCCTGCTGATGCGCTCGCACGATGGTTGAATCGATCATCGGATACTGATTGTCGCGGTCGGCGGTCAGCGCCTCGAACACCTGCCCCCAGACGCCGGTATGGCACCAGCGGCTGAAGCGGCGGTGAACGGTCTGCCAGTTGCCGTAGCGCTCGGGCGGTCGCGCCAATGCGCGCCCGAGCGCAGCACCCACAGGCAGCCGTTCACGAAAGTCCGGTATCCGCTGCCGTCCGGCCGGGATCCCGCGCCTTGCCGGGCAGAAGACTACCGATCCGCTCCGACTGACGATCACTCAGTTCGTACCGCTTCACGCCCGTCACCGCCTCCGCTCCAAAGCGGAGACTATGAATCACACCTCGCGTCAGACGTGAATCCTGAGTGTCGATCGGTCCTAGCCGATCACGATGACTTCATGATCGAGGATCTTCTCGACCGTGAAGACGAGGTGATCTCCCTCACGCATGGCGGCGACGGCCTTGCCGCTGACGCGAAGATCGACGGTGGACGGGGAATGTCCGCTGCGCAGGCGTATCTCGATCGGCCCGATCGGTACGAGGTCAAACTGGCGTCCTGGTACACGGGAGAGCTGCAGCCGGTTGTTCAGATGCAGAATGTGGCGGTCGCCCTGCCGGTAGTGTTCGGCCGTCACGACGCCATGGCCACCCGATATCGAGACCGAGACCCGATCCCCGAGCGACCAGCGTACGGCATTGGCCAGCAACAGCGCATGCTCGAAGGACTCGTCGCGGGCGAAGCATCGGTCGAGATCGGCGACGAACCAGATCAGCTTGCCGCCTGATGGCGCCGCCTTGACCGTGATCGCCGGAAGGTCGGTCCTCGGTTCGCGCATCCAGGACGTTTCGGGCGGAAAGATCGGGAAGTCACGGATATAGGTCGCCAGGACCTCCACATCCTCATCCGCGGTCATGACAGGCAGATAGCCGCCGAAGGGCAGCGTGTCGGTCCGCTCGAGACCCTTCAGGATCGGGTGTCGCTCAGACGCTTCCAGAGGAGCCGTGGCATCGCCCGGACCATAGACGCCGGCTCGGTTTTCCGGCGACAGCCGCAAATAGCTGTGCCGCGACCAGTTTTCGATATTGCCATCGATCTCGCCCGTTGCACCGCGGCTTCCTTCCCCGCGGCGCAGGCCGAACAGTTTGGCCAATGCCAGATCGCCGCGCGCATCGCCATAGGTCGAGACGGCGGACGTCTCGCCCGTCGCGATCACCGAGCCGCCTGCCGCGACATAATCCTCGATATGACGAAGCTGATCGTCGCTGAGGGCGCCGATGTTGGGGAGGACGATGACGCGGACGCGCTCGATAGCCCCCGCGATATCATCGGCGTGAAGCGGCAAATAGGAGATGCCCGAGCGATCCATCGCCTTCACCACGCCCCGGTAGGGCGCCATGGTCTTTTCCTTGGCGTCGTCGCGTCCGAAATAATCATGGTTCTGCTGCGACCAGACGATACCGACATCGGGCCGGATCTCGCGGTCGACCAGAACATCCTGATTGGCCTCATGCCACAGGAACAACGGTTCGGCGCTGGTGTATTGCCGGCGGTCTTCGTGCAGCGCGCCGATATGGTGCCACCAGGGCTGGATACCGCCGGCAAAGCCGGATGTCGCCCACAGGCGCACTTCGGGCTCGGGCATGCTCGACAGGCGGAAGGCAGGTTGGCCAAGCTGATATTGCGGCATGGATTCCGGGATCAGCTTGTCCCATCCGGCCATTTCGTGAAGACGTTTGCCGGCTTCGGTATTCTGCTCGAAGCCATCGAAATGGTTTCGGCGCTGGTGGTCGAGCATCACGATCGCGCACTGGGCCATGATCTGCTGCAGGTCGATGAAGCGCTGCGAGTTGTGCAGCACCTCGCCGCTGATCATGCCCATCCAGACGCAATCCGGCCCACCGGCGGCCATTGTGACGCGATTGTTGAGCGCCCAGAGATCGGTCCGGCGCTGGAAGTTCCACCGAATCCAGTCGCGATAGCCCTCGTCGGACCAATCGCGACGCGACGGCAGGTCCCGCTGCGCAAAGTCTTTGAACTGGGCCCGGCAGTGTTCGCAGTAGCAGATCTTGTCGCGTGGAAGGCCCGCCCAGCTGTTATCGGCAAAGCCATCGGGCCGGCTGCGCTCGATGATCTCTTCCATCACCCTCGGCAGATAGTCCGTGTAATAGGGCGAGCCGATGCAGGTGACGAATTTGTCGCCTTGCGTATAGGGCTCCCCATCGATCTTCCGGCAGATCCAGTCCGGATGGGCTTCGAAGAAGTCCTGCGCCACACGGTTGGAATCCATGCGGGCGATGACCTTGAGCCCTTCTTCGCGGGCCGCGGCGACCACCTCGCCATAGAGGTCGCGCTGGCCCAGTTTCTCGGCGCGATGGTGCAGTTCGAACTTCGACGGATAGTAGGCGACGATGCCCCCGGCATTGACGATGACCCCTTGCACACGGGTCTTGCGCCAGTGCTCGCGCCACCATTCCTTGTCATAGCGTGCGGGGTCGCATTCCACGAGATTGGTCTGACCCCAGCGCATCGTCGTCTTGTACCAAGGCTCGGCGTGCATCGAATTCCTCCGTTCAACGGTCACAATCGAACCGCAGGCCTAGCGCAATCGCGCAGGCGGAGGAGGACGCCCCGTTCGGTCTTTCCGCGATACGGAAGGATTTCCGCAGCGCCACGCAAAGACTTCCACGATGCGGAAAACGAGGCAGAGCTTGCCTTGACCGATTTTTTTGCCAGGCGCTACCGTCGCGGGATACGCGGCAACTGCATGCTCATCAAGAGGCCGGCAAGGCAGCAGGCAGCAGAGGCGACGCGCGCAACGGGAGGACGGAATGCGGGTCACCAGACGGAATTTCATCGGAGGAGCGGCTGCCGCCATGGCAGGCATGAGCCTGACGTCGGTCTTGACCGGCAAGGCTTTCGCCCAGGGCAGCGATACGCTGAGGGTCGGATTTGCGGCGCGCGGCCTGCGCACCATCGACCCGCACAAATCCATTCAGGGCGTCGACAACTGGGCGATCATCGCCCTTTACGACAAGCTGGTCGATCTGCCGCGATGGAATTTTCCCGCGAGCCAGGATGAACTCGTGCCGCGCCTCGCAACCAGCTGGAAAGGCTCGGAAGACGCGAAGACCTGGACCATTCAGCTGCGCGAGGGTGTCCAGTTTCACAAAGGTTATGGCGAGATGACGTCCGAGGACGTCAAATATACCTTTGACCGCGTGACCGATGCGCAGCGTATCGGCGGCGTGCGCGCCAAGTTCACCAATATCGCCAGTGTCGAGGCCAAGGGTCCGTACACGGTCGTCTTCCATCTGGAACAACCAGACCCGTTGTTCATGCTCGGCGCCCTCAGCGACTATGACGGCGCCATCATGAGCAAGAAGGCCATCGAGGAGAAGGGCGACGAGGCCATCGGCACCGACCCGATCGGGACGGGCGTCTACGTCCTCGAGAAGGTCGCGACCGACCCCTCGCAGGGGATCACCCTGGCGGCCAATCCCGATTATTGGGATACCAAGGCGGCGACGCCGAAGCTGCAGTTCCTCTACATCGCGGACACCACCGCCCGCACCCTGGCCATTCTCTCGGGCGACGTGCACATCATCGAGGGCGTTCGCGCGCCCGGTTGGGCCGACTCGATGGCCCAGCGCGATCCGAACCTCATCTTCGACGTGGCGAGCCCGGGCAGCTTCTTCACCATCCAGTTCAACCTCACCAAACCGCCATTCGACGACATCCGCGTCCGCCAGGCGCTGTTTTATGGGATCGACCGCGACGAGATCACCACGGCCATCGCGCCGATTTCCAAGCGCACCTACGGGCTCAATCCGCCGTCATTCCCCGGCGGCTTCACGGCGGACACGATTCCGGCCGAAGTTGCCTACAAATACGATCCGGAGAAGGCGAAGGCATTGCTCGCCGAAGCCGGCTTCCCCAATGGCTTCAGCTTCCCCAACGCCACGTCCCAGCGCGAGGATTTCTCGGCGATCATGCTGATGATCCAGGACCAGTTGCGACGCATCAACGTCAACATGGAACTCAGCATCAAGGACCACACGGCCTTCCACGCCGACCAGAATATCGGCACCAACACGCTGAGCCAGCAATCCTCAGCCGTGCCGCCCGTACCGACCCAGGTCATCCTGACCTATCTGCCGTCAGAGGCGGAGGTTAAGGCTGACGGCAATGGCGGCGCCAATATGAGCCATTATGGCGTGGCTATCCCCGGCATCGATGATCTGCTGGCGAAGGCCCTGGCAGAGCCGGATCTCGAAAAACGCATCGCCATCGTCCAGCAGATCGAAGTCAAGGCGCTGTCGGACGCAGTGATCCTGCCGGTGTCGGACAACGGCTTCATGATGGTGCGGTCCGGCAAGGTTGATCTCGGATACCCAGTCGTGTCCGGCTACGTCAACTGGCCGCTTTCCCAGGCGAAAATCAATTAGTCGCCAGAGATCTCGCGGTTTCGGCCGCGAGCTCGAACGACTTTCCCCCTCGAAAGGCATGTGAACAATGGGCGCTGTCCGTTCCGTTTCCATCATCATTCCGACAGCGCTCAGCGACGCCGACGGCCCCGTTGCCTGGGCCGCGAGCGAGTTGCTCGCGGCTCTTCGGCAGCGCGATGTCACGGCGGCGATCGGGGAAGCCGCCCCTTCGGGCCTGACCGTCGAGGTCGCCGGCAACGGCTCTGGGAGCTACCCGTATCCGCAAGAGGCCGAGGCCATGGCCCTCATGCGCGATGGCGAGCACATCCTGGCTTGGGGTTATGACATCAGGGGCATTGTCTATGCCCTGACGGAACTCGCCGACCGCGTGCGCAACAGCCTCGGCAATGACCTGTTCGAGGGTACGTTCCCGCTTGTCGAGCAGCCGACTGCCCGCATCCGCTCCATGGCGCGCCTGTTCTGCGCCGAAGAAGAGGATAAGGTCTGGTTCTATGATAAGCAGCAATGGCGGGATTACCTGACCATGCTGGCGTCGAACCGCTTCAACCGCTTCTCGCTCACCTTGGGCATGGGCTACAATTACCCCTATCACAACCCCTGGATCACCGACGTCTACTTCTATTTTCCATACCCTTTCCTGCTGAAGCTTGATGGCTATGACATCGATGCCAAGGAGCTCAGCGCCGAGGAACGCGACCACAATCTTGAGATGTTGCGCTTTATCGGCAAGGAAGCAGCCCGGCGCGGACTTGAGTTCCAGCTGGCATTGTGGACCCAGCGCTACGATTTCGACGATGTCCCGCGGGCCAACTACACGATCCGCGGCGTCACCGACGACAATCTCGCGCCCTATTGCCGGGACGCGATCACCGCGCTGCTGAAGCAAGTCCCCGAGATCACCGGCCTGACCTTCCGCGTCCATGTCGAAGGCGGCATTGCCGAAGGCGAGTATGGCTTCTGGGAAGAGGCCTTCGCCGGCGTCGCCGCAGCCGGCCGGCCGGTCGAGATCGACATGCACGGCAAGGGGCTCGATCACAAGATGATCGATATCGCCCGAAAGTCCGGCATGCCCGTTGCTGCGTCGCCCAAATACCTGGCCGAACATATGGGACCGCCCTATCACCAGTCGGCCATCCGCGAAAAAGAATATCCGCCGGAGACGGCGCGCAGCGAACGCGAGCAGTTGAGCGAAGGCTCGCGCAAGTTCCTCCGCTATTCCTATGGTGACCTGCTCACCAAGGACAAGGACTACAAGGTCATCTATCGCATCTGGGCAGGCACCCAGCGTGTTCTGCTATGGGGCGATCCGGTCTTTGCCGCCGGATATGGCAAGAGCTCGATGTTCGCCGGTTCGGACGGCGTCGAATGGTGCGAGCCGCAGAGCTTCAAGGGACGCATGGGCACCGGCATGCCGGGCCAGCGCTTCAACTATCAAAAGCATGGCCTCGCCACCCGGCAGGACTGGCGGAAATACGACTACCAATACCGCGTCTGGGGCCGGCTGCTCTATAATCCGGAAGCGCCGCGCCAAAGCTGGATGCGCTGGCTGGACCGCGAATGCGGCGATGTCGCCGAGGCCTGCGAACAGGGGCTCTCCTTCGCCAGCCGCGTCCTTCCATTGATCACCCTCGCCCACGGGCCATCGGCGTCCAACAACCATTACTGGCCGGAGATCTACACCAATCTCGGCCTGGTCGAGGGCTCGGGCAAGCGCGCTTACGGCTTCGACATGGAAGGCCCGACGCGCTTTGGAAATGCGCCAACCTTCGACTCGGCGCTGTTCGCATCTCCCCGGGAATATGCGGAGCTGCTGCTCGCGGGAAAGCCAAGCCACCGCTATACGCCGATCGACGTCGCCAACTGGTTGGATGAGATGGCCCGAGGCTGTGAACAGGCCCTTGCCGAAGCGCGCGGCGCCGAGGACTTTGGACGCGCCGAGCCGCAGCGGATTCTCACGGACGTGGAAATCCTCGGCGGCATTGCCCGGCACTTCGCCGAAAAGTTCCGGGCATCCTGCTGGGCGGAACTGTTCATCGCCAGCAAGGCGTCCGACCTGATCGAGCCCATGATTGACCATGCGAGGCGTTCGGTCGCTGCGTGGCAACGGCTGTCCGTTGTGTCCCGCGGCGTCTACCACGACGACCTGACCTATGGCCCGCAGTCCTGGTTGCGCGGATCCTGGCATGCGCGCCTGCCGGAAATGGAGGCGGAGCTGCTGGACCTGGAGGCGCTCAGGGGCTTTGGCGGCACCGAGTCGGTACCGGCCACCTCGGCTGTCGAGAAGGCGATGTCGGCACTCCGGGGCCAGCGCCCGACAACGGCGGATCCCGACACCGGGGCGGCGATCGCGAGCTTCACCGGCGGTGAGCCTCTGACGATATCGGTGCCGATTGAAGCGGATGAGCCACCGATCCTGCATTATCGCCACGTCAATCAGGCGGAGCGGTGGCAATCCATGCCGCTTGAAAGCGGCGCTGATGGCTATGTCGGGACAATCCCGGCCGCCTACACGGGTTCGGACTTTCACTTGCAGTATTTCATAAGCCTCCGGCGCGATGGCCAGTCCGTGCTGGTGCCGGGGCTGCAGGCAGACCTCGCGAACGAACCGTATTTCACAGCACTGCAACGGTGATCAACAGCAGCGCACCCGTCATGGGTAGCGCTGCTGGACACCGAGTATCGGTGGGAGGCGAGAATGTCGCGATATCTTTTGTTCCGACTGGCCGACGCAGTGCCCACCGTATTTCTGGTGCTGTTGCTGGTGTTCATCGCCATGCGGATCCTGCCGGGCGATCCGGCGATCGCCGCACTGGGCGATATGGCCACGGCCGAACAACTGGCCCTGTTCCGCGAGCGCATGGGGCTGAACGATCCGCTCTGGCTGCAGTTCATCATGTTCGTCAAGGGCGTGCTCACGCTCGACCTGGGCAACTCGATGATGAGCAACCAGAGCGTCGTTGGCCTCATCCTCTATAATCTGCCCTACACGATCGAACTGACCATCGTCGCGATGCTCATGGGCCTGATTGCCGGCGTGCCGCTGGGCGTTCTCGCGGCGACCCATCGCAACAAGCTGCCCGATAGCGGGGTCAGGGTGTTTTCGCTCGTCGGCTATGCCATCCCCGACTTCTATCTTGGCGCTCTGCTGCTCATCACCTTCGCGCTCAATCTCGGCTGGTTCCCGATCAATGGCGGCGGCACCGACTTCGCCAGCCGCATGTACCATGTCTTCCTCCCGGCACTGACCCTCGCCTTCGTCAAGGCCGCCTTCATCGGGCGATTGACGCGAACCTCGCTGCTCGAGGTGCTGAGCAAGGACTATGTCCGCACGGCGCGCGCCAAGGGGGCCAAGGAAAGACGGGTGATCTATCGGCACGGCCTGCGCAATGCGCTGCTGCCGCTCACCACCGGCCTTGGACTGAGCATGCTGGCCACGCTGTCGGGTTCGGTGGCGATCGAAATGGTGTTCAACCGCCCCGGCATCGGCAAGCTGTTGATCAGCGCCATCGCCGAACGCGACTATGCCGTCATCCAGGGGGGCATCGTGGTGTTTGCGATGTTCGTGGTGGTGATCAACCTGCTGATGGACCTCCTCTACATCGTCGTCGATCCCCGCATCAGGATGAATTGATGAGCTCAATCCTCGAGACCTCCTCGCAGCTGCTGCCGCCGGAGCCGTCCCTGCTCCGAGCCATCAAGGGCGTGCTGTTCGGGCGGCCTGGCACCATTGCGGCCGTCATCATCATCGTGGTGTTCGTCATCGTCGCCGTGCTCGCTCCCGTGCTGGCGCCTTATGATCCGCTGACCCAATCCATGCTCAAGATCAATCGCCCGCCGAGTTGGGCAAATTGGCTGGGCACCGACCAGTTCGGCCGCGACGTCCTCTCCCGCATGATCTACGGCTCGCGCAATTCATTGATCTTCGGGATGATTTCCCCGCTCAGCGCAGCGCTGATCGGCACCACGCTCGGCGTGGTAGCAGGCTATTTCGGCGGCATCATCGACCGCGTCATTTCACGCGTGGTCGACCTTCTGCTGGCTTTTCCCGAGCTGCTGCTGGCGATCATGATCGCCGCCGTGCTCGGCGGTGGCTTCTGGAACGTGATCATCGTGATCACCATCGCCTTCGTGCCGGGCTTTGCCCGGGTGGCCCGCGCGCAGACGATGTCGATCAAGCACGAACCCTATGTGGAAGCCGCAATTTCAGTTGGCGTCCGGACGCCGGTCATCATTTTCCGGCACATCATACCCAACATCATGGCGCCGATCGTCGTGCTGATGATGCTGTGGGTGGCCTCCGCCATCCGCCTCGAAGCGTCCCTCAGCTTCCTGGGAATCGGCACACAGGCGCCCAATCCGAGCTGGGGCAACATCATCAAGGACGGCCTCAGCAATATCTTCGGCTCGCCATGGCCGATCATCGGGGCCGGGACGGCCATAACGCTGGTGGTGCTGGCTTTCAATCTGGTCGGCGACGCCGTGCGCGATGCGCTCGACCCGTCCACGTCGCAATAGCGATGCCCACAGGAGCACAGCCATGACTGACATCGGCAGCGCCCCGATCGCCGATCGCGAGCCAGTCCTCAGCGTGCGAGACCTCAGGACCTCGTTTCAGACCAAGTCGGGCTGGATCGAGATCGTGAAGGGCATCTCCTTCACGATCGGCGCGGAGGAAACGCTCTGCGTGGTCGGCGAATCCGGTTCCGGAAAGAGCGTGACGGCGCTCACCATCATGCGTCTCCTCGACCAGGCGCAGAGCCGGGTGCAAGGATCCGTGCAGCTTAGCGGCCGCGAATTGCTGACGCTTCCGGAATCCCAGATGCGCACGGTGCGCGGGCGCCAGATCGGGATGATCTTCCAGGAGGCGCTGACCAGCCTCAACCCTCTGGTCAGCATCGGCGATCAGATCGCGGAGACGCTCATCGTCCATGGCCAGATGGATGGCGCAGCCGCGAAGGCAGAGGCCGTCCGGATGCTGGAGAAGGTGCGCATCCCCGGCGCCAGGTCCCGCGCCGGCGAACTGCCGCACAATCTGTCGGGGGGAATGCGCCAGCGCGTGATGATCGCCATGGCGCTGGCCTGCAAGCCGCAGCTCCTGATCGCCGACGAGCCCACCACTGCACTCGATGTGACCATCCAGGCCCAGATCCTGCAACTGATCAAGCAGTTGCAGAAGGAAGAGGGCATGGGTGTGCTCTTCATCACCCATGACATGGGCGTCGTCGCCGAGATTGCCGACCGCACCGTCGTGATGCTGGGTGGGCAGGTGGTGGAGCAGGGTCCGACGGAGGCCATCTTCAACGACGCGCAGAGCGCCTATACCAAAACACTGATAGCCGCCGTCCCGCGCCTCGGTTCCATGACAGGAAACGGGCAACCCGAGCATTTCCCGGTGGTCGATCGCAAGACCGGGGTGTTGCGGGTGGCCGAGCCTCGCCCCGATACGGTCGATCACGACAGCCAGCCGGCCCTTTCGGTGCGGAACCTGGTCAAGCGGTTCGACATGATCAGCGGGCTGTTTGGGAGCGTGCATCGGCGGGTGCATGCCGTCGAAAATGTCTCCTTCGATATCCAGCCGGGCGAGACGCTCTCTCTGGTCGGAGAATCGGGCTGCGGCAAGTCGACCACGGGTCGCGCTATCATGCGGCTGACCGAACCGCAGGCCGGGCAGATCTCGCTTGGTGGCACCGACATCATGGCACTGGACCGGGAGCGCATGCGCGATATGCGGCGCCACATCCAGATGATCTTCCAGGACCCGTTCGCCAGCCTCAATCCGCGCATTCGGGTCGGCGAGGCGGTTGCCGAGCCATATCTGACGCACCGGCTTGGAACCAGGCGGCAGGCGCGCGAAAAGGTGGCGGAACTCCTGGAGCAGGTCGGCCTCGATCCGGATGTCGCAAACCGTTATCCGGCGCAGTTTTCCGGTGGCCAGCGGCAGCGCATCTGCGTTGCTCGCGCATTGTCGCTCGGACCCAAGGTCATCGTGGCGGACGAGTCGGTGTCGGGTCTCGATGTCTCGATCAAGGCACAGGTGATCAACCTCATGCTCGATCTGCAGCAGAAATTTGGCCTCTCCTATTTGTTCATTTCCCACGACATGGCCGTGGTCGAGCGCATGAGCCACAAGGTGGCCGTGATGTATCTCGGCGAGATCGTCGAAATGGGACCCGCCGCGATGGTGTTCAAGAATCCGCAGCATCCCTACACCAAGCGCCTGATCGCCGCCGTGCCGATCCCCGATCCTTCCCGGCGCAATCAGGTGCGCCAGATCGCGACCGAGGAAATCAAGAGCCCGATCCGCGCCTCGGACTATGTGCCGCCACAACGGACCTACACGACCGTTTCGCCCGGGCATGTGGTGCAGGATTGGGACTTGAACTGGGGGGTCTAGAGCGTTTTCGAGCGAAGTTGTTTCCGGTTCACGTGAAGAAAACGCGTTCAAACAATACGAGGACCCTGTCCGGTGAACTGGACAGGGTCTGACTTAGCTCAGGCTCAGCGCGGCTTCGGTCTTCCGGGCCGCCCGCAGCGCGCCATGGCGGTCGGTGCTGGCCCGCCGCATGACCTCGAAGCCGAGATCGACCACCGGGGGGCCGATGTCGCCGCCGTCCAGTTGGTGACGGACAGCCATCATGGCTTCGTTGCCGCATTTCCATCGGTGGATGCGCACGCTGCTCAGGGCAGGATAGGCAGCCTCCATATAATCGAAGTCGTTGAACCCTGCGATGCCGATCCGGTCGGGCACCGATACGTTGCGGGAATGCAGCGCAAAGAGCGCCCCGATCGACAGCACGTCGTTATTGCAGAAGACGGCTTCCACGTCCGGTCGGCGATCCAGCATGTCGAGCATCAATTCCCGCCCCATCACCGCGGTCGAGAACTGATGAAAGTCCTTGATCGAGCCGCGGCTCGCATGCGGGTTGTCGTTGCCCATTTCCCCGATCAGGTCCGGGTCGAACAGGTTCGCATTCTCGAGCGCCGTCCTGTAGCCCAGCAAACGCTGCTTTGACCGCGCATTCATCCAGCCGGAAAAAAATGCGACGCGGCGATAGCCTGAATCGATCAGGTGCTGGGTCATCTCCAGCCCCGCCCGGAAATGCGAGAACCCGATAACCTTCTGGATCGGATCGTCGCAGAGATCCATGATCTGGATCACCGGACACCCCGCATTGGCGAGCATCGCTCGGGTCGCTGCCGTCTGTTCGGTTCCCGAAATGATGATGGCGGCAGGCCCGTGCCTCAGGGCCGCATGGACCTGCTGTTCCTCGATCGCGCTGCTGTAGCGCGTATTGTTCAGTTCAATACGAAGCCCGCTGTCTTCCACGCCGTCATAGATGCCGCGCAGCACATCGGAAAAGATGTTCTGGGTGAGCGATGGGACCAGGACGATGACCATATCGGTTCGCTTGGATGCGAGGGCGCGCGCATTGAGATCCGGCACATAATTGAGTTCGCGCACGGCGGCGGCGATCGACACCCCAAGCGCTTCCGAAACCTTCTCCGGCTGCCGGAGGAAACGGGACACCGTAATGGCCCCGACGCCCGCGCGCGCCGCAACGTCGGCGATGGTCGGGCGACCGGTTGAAATGCGTTTTGCCATGGGCGTCTATCCACTCGCTCGTTTTTGGCCGTCCCGACGCCAATGTTGCGATCATACCCAAACATAGCCGGTTGACCAACATCTTTGGTAGCGCTACCATCAAAATCGCAGAGGGCGTTGTCAAGTTGAGGAGCGTGACAACTCTAGTGATCTGCCAGTCTTGAGGAGGGACTGACATGACAAAGTCACTTGATGGGCGCGTTCAATCCGTTGATCGGGCGATGCTGTTGATGGAGTCATTGAGCGATGCTGAATCCGGCCTTCGCCTAACCGACCTGGCGCGCCGCACGAAACTATCGCTCACCACAGTGCACCGGCTTCTGACCACGCTGGAACAGCGCCACTTCGTTCGGTTTCTCCCCAAGGACAATCGCTGGCATATCGGCCAGCAGGCTTTCACCATCGGCAATGCCTTCGTGCGCGATCGCAGTTTCATGGCGCCCGCTCAGCCATACCTTCGACTGCTGCGTGAACACACCAAGGAAACGGCGAATCTCGGGGTCGTGGAGAATGGCGAGATCGTTCTCGTCGATCAGCTCGAAAGCCGCGAAATCACCCGCGCCCTGTCCCGCGTCGGTGGCCGCACGCCGATGACGGCGTCGGGGATGGGCAAATCGATCTTGGCGACCTATTCCGGCGGCGAAGTCAATTCCCACCTGAACCGGCATGGCATGCGGCGGGCGACCGTCAAATCACTGACCTGCAGGGATGCCCTCAATACCCAGTTGGCCAAGATCCGCAGCGACGGTTACGCCGTCGACGACGAGGAGTATGTGACGGGCCTCCGCTGCGTGGCGGCGCCGGTCTATAATCAACATGCGGACGTCGTCTGCGCGATCTCCGTCTCCGGCACCGTATCGCGCATGAACGCGACCCGCCTTCCGATCATCGGCCGTCTCGTTGCCGAGACCGCCGCGGCGATCACCAGGGCCATTGCCGGCAATCCCGCTCAGTAGGGAGCGAGGCTCGACTTTCTACGCCGGGAACAAGGCTTCGGGCGGCTGTCCGTCGCGGTTTTGACCGGCTGGCGGTCGCTTCGGCGCGCGGCGCTTGTCCCAACGTCTCAGGCCATCGGCGATACGGCCGCGGCTCGCTCGGGCTATCGGCCATAAGGCCGCGCGCATCCTCGGCGAACCCAGGCTCCAGACGGCGCTGCTTCCCACCCCGCCGCGCGCTTCGGCAAATGGCCTCCCCTGCCCGCGCGTCAGAGGCCTGGCGAGCGAATTCCAACCCGGGATGATGAGGCCGTGCAGGCGCCGCAGCAGTGACGCACGCCCCGTCACAGGCTTCACGCAATATCCGGGCAGTTCTGTCAATTTCTGATCGCTAGCACCGCTTTGGCTGAAATCAATCTTGCGCATTTGTCATATTTTGTGCATTTTGGGGACCAATCCACGGCGTAAGGCTCCATGTCGCTCATTTCTCCTCCCCCGCTTTCAACGCTCTCCCGTCCCACCGGCGCCTTCGCCATGCTCGCGATCGACCAGCGCGAGTCGATGCGAGCGATGTTCGCCGGCAAGCAGGATCGACCTGTCACCGATGCGCAGATCGCCGATTTCAAGCTGGCCGCCCTGAGGGCGCTCACGCCGTTTGCCTCCGCCGCCCTCATCGACAAGGTTTTCGCGTGGGATCGAGCGGTGGCCGAGGGCGCCGTCGCCGAGGGTTGTTCGATGATCGCGGCTGGCGATCATTTCATCAGCGGCCCCGGCGAGCTCATCTCTGATGTCGAGATCGACGAGAATGTCGTCCCCGCCGTCATGCGCCGAGACGGAGCATCGGCCATGAAGCTCCTCGTCATCTGGCGGCCTGACGAGCCGGCCGAAAAGCGTATCGCCCTTGTCGACCGCTTCGTCGCGCGCTGCCGCGAGGCGGGCCTGCTGTCGGTGATCGAGCCCGTGTCGCGAAAGCGGCGCGACGGCGCGCCCGCCGATCTCGACGCCGGCATCATCGCGGCGGCTGAAGAACTCGGCGCGCGCGGCGCAGACCTCTACAAGGCCGAGATTCCCTATCGTGGCGTCGCCACCGAAACCGAGGTCAGGCGTGCATGCGAGCGCATCACCAGCGTGGTCGAAAGCCCCTGGGTCGTCCTCTCGTCCGGCGTCGACCCTGACCATTTCCCGACCGCAGTCGAATGGGCCTGCCGCGGAGGGGCCTCCGGCTTCCTGGCGGGCCGCGCCGTGTGGCAACGCGTCATCGGCGCGAGCGACATCGCGCAGGCGCTCGCCGAAGACGCCGTTCCGCGCCTTCAGAAACTCGTCGAGACGGTGGACGACGCCGTATCTCGATAGCCGGCTAACAACAACGGCGAAATCCCGGACAGGCGCCCGAGCACCTGGATCAGATCGCGCAGATCAGCGTCATCTGTCAGAGACACATGAAAGAGGGACCCAAGTGAAAGCCGCAATCTTCGACGGGACGGAAACGCTCGGCATCTGCGAGCTTCCGATCCAGAAGCCCGGGGCCGACGAGGTTCTCATCCGCATCGATTCCGCCACGATCTGCGGCACGGATATCCACATCCTCGAGAAGAAGTTCGCCGCCAAGCCGCCGGTGGTGCTCGGCCATGAGTTTTCCGGCTATGTCGAGCAGATCGGCTCGGACGTCCGCCTCTGCCGCCCGGGCGATCTGGTCTCCGTGGAGCCTCACGTCTATTGCGGCTGCTGCAAGCCCTGCCGCCTCGGCAAGCCGAATCTCTGCCTCGACCGCCTTGCCTGGGGCATCAATCGCAACGGTGGCTTCGAACAATATGCGACGGTCCGCATGGACACCGTCTATCGGGTGCCCGAAGCGCTCGGCGCCGAGCAGGCCGCGCTCGGCGAGATCGTCGGCTGCTGCCTGAACGGCATCGACCGCGTTGCGGTCGGCATGGGTGATACGGTGGTCATTCTCGGCGGCGGCGCCGCAGGCGTCATCCTGGCGAAGCTTGCGGAACGGCGCGGCGCGGCGCGGATCATCTTTTCGGAACCGAATGCAGGCCGCCGCGCGCATATCCGCTCCTTCGGCTTCGACAATGTGATCGATCCGACGGCCGTCGACCTGCAGGCTCATGTGCTGGATGAGACGCATGGCCTCGGCGCCGATGTCATCATCGATGCCGCCGGGAGACCGGAGACGGCCGAAAGCACGATCGAACTCGCCTGTCATGGTGGACGCATCCTCTTCTTCGGGGTCGTCGCGCCCGGCAAGCGGATATCCGTCGAGCCCAACCGCATTTTCGCGCGGGAATTGACGGTCCTCGGCTCGATCCGCAATCCCTTCACGCATCACCGGGTCATGGAGATCCTGCCTTCGCTGGGCCTCGACGGCATCGTCACGCACCGCTTCGCGCTCGACGATGTCAACGAGGCGTTTGCGGCCGCGCGCCGCGGCGAGGGCCTCAAGATCTGCATCAAGCCGAACGGCTGAATCGAGATCCATTCCGATGCCCCTGCTCGATTGCCTTGCCATCGGCTCTTCGGCGTTCGATCTCCTGCTGTCGGTCGAGCGCGTGCCGAGAAGCGATGAACGCGTCTCGGCCAGTTCCATCACATCGGGCGGCGGCGGCCCGGCTGCCACGGCGGCCGTGGCCATGGCGCGGCTCGGCCTGCGGACCGCACTGGTGAGCGCGGTCGGCGCGGATGATTTCGGCGCGATGATCGTGGCGGAGCTGAACCGCCAGTCCGTGGCGACGGATCGTATCCAGGTCCTCGCCTCGACGCCGTCGACCATCAGCGCCGTCCTGATCGAGACCTCCGGGCATCGAAGCATGGCGGTCTTCGGGGGCTGCATCGCCGCCATCGACCTTGAAGCCATCGATTTTAGCCGGATAGCGGAAGCGCGCTGCGTTCATCTCGACGGCAACAATCCCGATCTTGCCGACGCGGCGGCGCGCCATGCGCGGGCGCTCGGCGTGCCGGTCTCGCTGGATGGCGGCAATATCCGGCCGGAAGCGCTGCAACGCCTGCTGCCCAATGTGGACATCTACATACCGGACGAGCAGAGCGTCGCGCGGCAGCTCGGTCCGATGGCGCTCCGTGACGCCTGCCGGCGCTTCTGGGAACAGGGACCCGCTCTCGTCTGCATCACGCGGGCCGAGCACGGCTCGATCGCCTTCGACGGCGAGACCTTCATCGAAGTGCCCGCCTATACCGGCGTCCCGATCGTCGACACGACCGGAGCCGGCGACAATTTTCACGGCGCATTCCTCTTCGGTCATCTTGCGGGCTGGCCGCTCGCCGAAACGCTCCGCTTCTCGAATGTCTTCGCGGCGCTATGCTGCCGCGCCGTCGGAGGACGGAGCTCGGTGCCGAGCCTTGCCGAGACGCGGCAGCACATGCTTGCGGCCGCCAAAGTCTGACGGGACCATGCCGGGCACGACCCCGATCTGCGCGGCCCGTCACACCGAACGTTCGCGTCAGGGGTTCTTGACGAGAAGCTTCGTATCGCTCTGGTCGATGAGGTTCTTTATGTGCGGCGGCGGCGGCCGATCGGTCAGCACATAGTCCATCTCGTGCAGGAAGGCCGTTCGGACAATGCCGCGCGCGTTGAATTTCGAACCGTCGACCACCAGCACCTTCCTTCGTGCGCGCTGGAGCATGGCGACGATCGGGGCCGCGACGGACTGATCGCGCTCCAGTATCGCGCCGAGCGGCGATATGCTCGCGGTGCTGATGATGCAGAAGTCGAGCGAGAAGCGATCGATGGCATTGATCGTATCCTCGCCGATCAGCGAGCCGCTGGCCGTGCGGATCCAGCCGCCCGCCACCAAGACCTGGAACGATTCCTGATCATAGAGACGCAGCGCCGCCTGCAGATTGTTGGTCACCACGACCAGATTTTCGCGCTGGCTGAGCACGTCGGCCGCGATCGCGAGCGTCGATCCGCCCGAAAGAAACAGCGACGCACCGTCCGGAATGAGATCGGCGAGAAGCGAGGCCGCGGCCGCCTTCTCCGTCACGCTGACGGCGCTGCGCTTCGCGAAATTGCTGTCGGGGGGCGGTGCGACGGCAGTCGGCAGGCAGGCGCCGCCATGATAGCGCTCGACCTTGCCCTCGGCCGAAAGCGCGGCGAGATCGCGGCGGATCGTCTGCGTCGAGGTTCCGCAGATCTCGGCGAGCTTTTCGATCGGCACATAGCCTTCCGCCTGCACGGACGCCATGATCAGCGCCTCGCGCTCGGCGCGTCGCTTCAGCTCCCTGCGCTGGCTGGCACTGTCCGACTCGGGCCCCCGGAGGGTCTCTTTCATTCGTCGTTCCTGGCTCACTGGCGTCGCACGCGATCATGCTGCGCATGTCGATCCCTGCTCGCATCATATCCAAAACCGCGTGTCGGCGAGTTGGTCGATTGCGGAGCGGCTTTCGTTTTCCCCTTGCAAGCGCGCTGTGCCTCAGCGCGCCGCAGCCCTTACGGCATAGAACGAAACCGCGATCAGGAGAATCATGCCCTGGATGATCCATTGCCAATAGGCGACGACGCCGAGCAGATTGAGGGCATTTCCAATGATCGCCAGGACGATCGCCCCGGCAAGCGCGCCGCCCACCGTGCCCCGCCCGCCCGCGAGATCGACACCGCCGAGCACGGCGGCGCTGATGCTGGCGAGCTGATAGCTGTTTCCGACCAGGGCGTCTCCAGTGCCGGTGCGCGCGGCGATGGCGAGGCCGGCGGCGGAGGCAAGCAGCGCCGAGCCGACATAGGCCGCGATCTTGACCCAGCCCGCCGAGACGCCGGCAAGCCGAGCGGCCTTCTCGTCCCAGCCGACGGCGCGCAGGCGCAATCCGAAGCGCGAGCGATCAAGATAGAGCGCCAGCAGCAGCAGCAGCGCCAGAACGACCACGATCGACACGGGGACGAAGCCCCAGCGCGCCGATACCGCGTTCTGGAGCGATTCGGCGATCTGTCCTCCGGGAGCCGGCCGCAGATAGAGATTGACGCCCGCCAGGAAGAACGTCATCGCCAATGTCGCCAGGAATGGTGGCAGGCGATAGCCGACCACGAGGACACCATTCACCAGCCCGACCGCGATCGCTGCCCCGGCACAGGTCGCGAGCGCCAGCGGCACGCTGCCGCCATTGGCCGGGTCCATGATGATCGAGGCGAGCACACCCGCGAGCGTAACGCTGGCACCCACCGAAAGGTCGATGCCGCGCGTGAGGATCACCAGCGTCTGCCCGACCGCCGTGAGCAGGAGCGGAGCCGACTGCATGAGCAGATAGCCGATATTGATCGGCGTGCCGAAGCGGGGGACGAGCGCATAGGCAAGAAGCGCTCCGACAACAGCCAGAAGAATGGGGCCGGCGGTTCTTCTGTAGACGTGGATCATCAAGCGTCTCCCTTGCCGTCCTGGCCCGTGATGGCGGCGAGGACACGCTCTTCGGATCGATCGTCACGCCCGAATTCCGCGATGGCCCGGCCGCGATAGAATGCGATGACGGTGTCGGCGAGCCCGAGCGCCTCCGCGAGGTCGCTGGTCGCGATGAGCACGCCGCCGCCATCGCCCGCGAAATTGCGCAGATGCTTGTAGATTTCCGCCCGCGCACCGACATCGACGCCGGCGGTCGGATCGAGCAGGACGAGGAGCTGACGACGGGCGGCGAACCATCGCCCGAGCGCCAGTTTCTGCTGGTTTCCGCCGCTCAGCGATTCCGCCGGCGCGGCCGCGGATCGGCAGCGAACCGACAGGGCCCGGATAAGGTCCGCGGTCTCCGCCTTCTCGCGGCGGACGTCGACGAAGCCCATGCGCGACCACATGCCGATCGCGCCGAGCGCCAGATTCTCGCGAACCGTCCGCACCCGGAAAATCGTCTCCGTCCGGTCCTCGGCCAGAAAGCCGATGCCTTGTTCGATCGCATCGCGGAGCGACTTCGGCGCCAACGGCCGGCCGGCCATCTTCATGTCGCCCGAATCCGGCGGCGGCAGCGCCGCGATGCTGCGCGCGACCTCGAAGTTGCCATGGCCGGCGAGGCCTACGAGAGCCACGATCTCGCCGCGCCGGACGCGAAGGCTCACATTCTCGAACGCCGCGACTCGGCTTATCGCGCGCACGGACAGCAGCGTCTCGCCTGGCGGCGCCGTCGGCTGCGGATACATCTGGCCGAGATCACGGCCGACCATCAGCGAGACGACACGTTCCTGGACGGCCTCGTCCGGCAGGAGCTCGCCGACCTTGCTGCCGTCGCGCAGCACCACCACGCGATCGACCATGCCTTCGATTTCCTCGAGGCGGTGCGTCACATAGAGAATGGCGGTCCCTTGGAGCTTCAGTTCGGCGAGGATCCGCAGCAGACGGCGCGTCTCCTCGGCGGTGAATGAGGCGGTCGGCTCGTCGAGCACCAGGAGCTTTTGCCGCGCATCGAGGACCTTGAGGATCTCGAGGATCTTCCTGTCGCCGATGGCAAGGCGTTCCGCCGGCATGTCCGGATCGATCGTGATGCCGAACCGCTCGGCGCGCGCCCGCAATTCGTCGCGCACAGCCCGCCGACGGATGATGCCGAGGCGTCCCGCCGGTTCCTGGCCGAGCGCGAAATTCTCCGCGACGGTCAGGCCCGGCAGGATCGACGATTCCTGATGAACGATATGGAGCCCGAGAGCCCGCAATACAGCCGGCGACGGCGCGTCGATGCGCGCGCCGCCGAAGTGCATCTCGCCGCCGGACGGCTTGTGGATGCCGGCGAGGATCTTGATCAGGGTCGACTTGCCGGCCCCGTTCTCGCCAAGAAGGGCGTGAAACCGGCCGGCCTCCAGCGTGAGGTCGATGCCGCGCAGCGCGATCGTCGAGCCGAACGACTTCGTCAGATCGCGCAGCTCGAGCAGAGCCGCACCGGCCATCGCGGATCCGGCGGCATCTCCCGGCGACGGATCGTCGCCGGGCGTCATGCCGGATGGGCCCGCTGGACCGGCGGAAGGATAGACCCTTGCCGTCACATCACTCTCCTGTCGGCCCTCGCAATCGTCATGGTGCCTCAGCGGGTCGCCTGCTTTCGCAGCTCTTCGACCGGAAGCTGCGTGCCGATGAGCCAGACATTGTCCGGCAGATCGGGCTGGACGAATGTGCTCAGCGTCTCGGTCGTGATGGCCTTGGTCGGAATCTCCGCGGTCTCGCCGGTCTTGCCCATCAGCGCGTTGAGCACGTCCATGGTGGCGAACACGGCGACGTCCGTGCGGTCACCGATGATGTAGCCCTGAACCTGGGGATTGGCGGCCCACCATTTCAGCGCGCCATTGCCGCCGCCGATACCGATCATCGGTATCTTGGAGATGTCATAGCCCTGGCTCGCCAGCACTTCGCCGGCCGCCCAGGTCATGGCATCGCCGACAGAAAGGATGCCGTTGACCTCCGGATGGTTCGCGAGACAGTTCTGCACGGCGGTCTTGGCGGCGCCGTAGTCCCAGTTCGCATATTCGGTGCAGATCACCTTGATATCGGGATTCTGGTCGAGCACTTCCTTCGCGCCCTCCCATTCTTCTGCATCGACCGGCGTCCCGGCGATGCCGCGAAGGACGATCACATTGCCCTTGCCGTTCATCGCCTTTGCCAGCCATTCGGTCGTCTGGCGCTGCCACGCCTTGAAGGGCGGCGTGACCTGTGCCACCACAAGCCCGTCGGCGCCGGTGACACTGTTGTTATAGGTGGCGACCGGAATGCCGTACTGCTTCGCGTCCTTCAGCACAGGCGTGAAAGACTTGTTGGAATGCGGCGACAGCACGATTCCATCAACGCCACGCGACAGCAGGTCCTGCACGTCCGAGATCTGCTTGTTGGTGTCTTCCCCGGCATTCAGGACGACGAGCTCCTTGATCAGTTCAGGATGCTGGCTCGCGTAATACTTGATCTCGTTGATCATCTGTACGCGGAACGGATTGGCGACCGAGTCGTTCGACACGCCGATGACGTAGGGTGGCTTCTTCTCCTCCGCATTTCCGGCGGTGCTGACCAGCATCGCGGCGGTCAATGCCGCGACGGCGAACCCCACCATCCTTGCGCGCGATCCGTTCTCGCGCAGCCTGTTCTTGGTCATGAAAGTCTCCTCCTTTTTTCAATTGCTTGCGATGGTCGTCGGACGCGGAATCGGGTGGTCGCGGCCGACGGACTTCCTCCCGGATGCCGACACGCCCCTTGCGGGAGGGACGGTTCGTTCACCCGCCGATACGTCTGCCCTGAAGGATGGCCCCCACCACGACGATCACCGCGAGCAGCACCGAGCGCAGGGCGATGGGAACGTCGAGCTGGATGAGGAGCGCCGTCAGAACGGCAAGGATGACGACGCCGACAAGCGTGCCGAAGACGCCGCCCTCGCCTCCCGAAAGGCTGGTGCCGCCGATGAGCACGACGGCCAGCGAGTTGAGCACATAGGTCTCGCCTGCCTTCAGGTTTCCGACGGCGATATATCCGCCAAGCAAGAGGCCGCCTGCCGCAGCGAACATGCCGCACATCGCATAGGCGATGAGTGTCAGGCGCTCGACGCGGATGCCGGTCAGTGCGGCGGCGCGCGGATTGGCGCCGGCGGCGTAGAGTCGGCGGCCAAAGACGGTGCGCGTCAGCAGCACCAGGACGGCGATGAAGACCAGGCCGACGATGATGTCGGCGACGGGAACGGCGCCGATCCTGCCATTCGCGGCGAACTGCAGCAGCGGCGGCATCGCGCCGTTCGGCGCGCCGTTGGTGTAGACCCAGGATATGCCGTCGACGATGGTCGCGGTCGCAAGCGTGCTGATCAGCGCGGGCAGGCGGAGGCGGGTGACGAGCAACCCGTTGGCGCAGCCGATCGTCAAGCCCGCCGCCAGACAGGCCACGATTGCCGCCGGCAGGGCCCCGTCGCTGCCGCCTGCGATGCCGGCGCCGAGCACGAGGCTGAGCGTCAGCACGGCGCCAACCGAAAGATCGATGCCGCCGACAAGGACGACGAGGGTCTGCCCGATCGCGACGATGGCGAGCGGCGCGACTTGCTGGCCGAGGAGAAGGAGCCTGTCTGGCAGCAGGAATGAGGGAATGAATGCTCCGGCCACTGCGAGCAGGATTGCGAGACTGGCGAGCGCGGGCAGCGCGCGACCGAGCGCCGGCCATTGCGAGACGGCATCGCGGACGGCGACAAGACCCGTCTGTACGGCGCCGATCATGGTTCGGCCCCCTGTTCGTCGGTGGCAGACCGGCCCGAAATGTCGCCGCGCCGCGTCTGGCTGTCTCCACGATCTTCAGGGACGATACGCAGCCCGGATGCTTCGGCACCCTCGTGAGCCGGTTGATGATTCGATATCATCTGGCTGAACCTTCGATGGTCGGCGGGACGGTTAACGTCTGTTCTGGTGGCGGCTTTCACGCCCGTGCGACGAGGCCGACAGGACGGATGGGCGAACCGGACCCACCGCTGATCTTCAGCGGCAGGGCGACGAAATAGAATTCGGCCGGCGCGCTGGCCATGTTGAGCAGGCCTTCGATGATCAGGATGTCGCGCGGCAGGAAATAGAGCCGGTGACCAAAATCGGACGCCGTCACGTTGTCCTTTTGTCCGATATCGGCGGAAACCGTGTCAGTACCGACCGCCTTGACGCCCTTTTCGGAGAAGAAGCGGCAAAGGTCCTCCGCCATGCCCGGATTGTTCCGTCCCCACCAGTCATGCGGACGCCCTTCCGAGCCGCCGGGCAGGTTCCGGTCCCAGCCGAACTGAACGAGCGCGATGTCGCCTCGCTCGATCTCGACGCCGTCGGCCTCCGACGCCGCCAGATAGTCGGAAAGGCTCAGCAAGTCGCCGGGCTGGAGGTCCAGTCGCGAGACGTCGACCTTCTTGGCCGGCCCGAGGAGGCAAGCGGCCGGGAAAGTCTCGATCGTCTTGTGGGCGAGGTGGCTATGCGCGTGAGCCGGCGCGTCGACATGGCAGCCGACATGCTCCGGCAGGATCAGCGTCTGCAGGAAGTAGCCGTGCTCCTCGAAATTGCGCGCGTTCTCGATGATCTCCAAATCGGGATGGGTCGGCCAGCGCACCATGTTTGGGACGAGGACAGGCGCAAGGTCGATCACTTCGCAACGCGCCAGCGCATGGGCGAGACCAATGACAGCGGGATCCGCGGTCAGCATGAACGAATCCTCCCGTTCTTTTCGCTGGAAGGCGATGCTTCACAACGTTTGATTTCAGGAAGAGAATGTCCATTTCTGATCACGGATGCAAGAGCCGTGATTATTTTTTTGCGCTTTTGTACATTTTTGGGAGAGCGCTTTTGAGAACTCCTGTCGCGCGGCCCTCCGAGAGTGAGCGCGTGGCGCTTTGCTTCGTGCAGGGCGGAGACCGGGGAGAGCGTCCGTTCGCGCGCGGAAAACGGCCCGCTGTGTCGTTTCTTCGCCGGCGCGGCGCGAGGTCAGGCCCAGTTTGAGATTGATGCAGCGGAGCGGCGGCTGAAGCGGGCGCAGAGAAGCCGCCGGCGCGCCGACGAGGCGGGGAAACGGGCCGGGTGCCAAAGGGTCGGCGCGAGTGGCGCGTCCGGGCCGGGCAGCATCAGCCCCAGGTGCCTGCATCCCCGCGGCCCGCCTCGACATGGATTGTCACGCTCTCCACGGTTCGGGGCGGCTGCGCTCTCTCCGTCCACGCAGGGCGGCAGAGAGTCGGACAAGGAACGATAGCGATCGTTAGCGGCGGTGGCGTGAACGCGGCCTAACGGAGCTTGGCGATCCCAATGCCGTCAAGTTTGGCGCGGTCTTTGATGGATTCCTCGCTGCGCGTCATGGCTTTGGAAATCGCCTTCAGCGCCATGCCCTTCCCGGCGAGCAGCTTCAGCTTCGCCAGTTCTTCGGGCGTCCAGGGTTGGCGATGCCGCTCAAATCGTTCGGCCACGGGGTCTCCTGCTCGGTCTCGAAACGCCGGCGTTCGTGCCGCTTCTGGCAGTGATGGCGACCAGCGCGCCCGGACGTTTCATGCGCTGAGATCCCGACCCGCCGTCCGCCCCGAGGCGGCGCCGGATTGCTGCCAATAGAGGACATTCGGCCTTATACCACAAGTCGGAGGTCGGGCCCCGCCTTCCGTGCCACGAAAGCTGGCCTCCTTGCGGAGGGGTCCCCTCATCTGAGACCGACGCGGCGTTCAGATGCTCACGTTACATCAGAGCGTCGAAGCGCTTCAGGGGTTGCAGGATGATATCGGCGATTGCCGATTGTCCGACCCTGAACGCAACCTGATATTCGGGATCATCGACCATCGACTTGAATGCCGATCGGCGCGGATACTGAACCAGGGCGACGGCGTCCCAGCCCTCTGCCTCACCCGTCGTGAGCACCGGCAGGCCATCGCCGCCGAACAGGATCTTCGCGCCAAAGCGCGCCAGGATCGGCTCGGCCATCTGCAGATATGTCAGATATCTCTCTCGGCCGCCGTCAGGCGCGAAACGCAGGAGATTCAACATGACAACGGCCGAGTCGTCGTCTTCCTCGAGGAAAGCGTCGAACGCGGCAGGCGAAAATGAGACCATTTGTCGTTCCTTTGACAGGGCACTGGCAGTGAGTGCGGCGGTCGTCGGATACCGTCTCATGGTGTCAGAAACTGTCAGGATAGAACGCTGGTCATGATGATAGCGCCACTGCGATCACGGCGAATTGGATCGGAAGAGGCCTGCCCGTCTCCAGCAGCGTCTTGAGGCTGGACACGATCATCGGCCAGCCATTGCGACTGTCCTCGAGCGAGGCATCCGGCAACGGCTCCTGATATTCGCCATGCTCGACGGTGAACTTCACCATCTCCCCCGACGGCTCGATCCGGAAGGTCAGCAGCGAGGGCGGCAGCTTGCGCATCTCCTCATGCCATTCGACATGCCAGGTCAGCGAAAGCAGCCGCTCGGTCTCGACCGCAATCACCTCGCCGAGCACATCGAGCACGCCGCCTCGCATGAAGACGCGCATCTCGTCGCCTTGTTCGAAGCCGGATTGAATGCGGCGCCCACCGAAATAGAGCGCCATGCGGTCCGGGTCGGTGATGGCCCGCCAGGCCTCCGCCGGCGTCGTGGCGATATAGGCCGTGTAGGAGACGGAGCGGGGCGAGAATGACGACATGAAGGCGTTTCCAAACGGCGTTGAACGGTCAGCCCGTGACCGCACCGGCGGCGAGGCCCGGACCATGAAGGGCCGCGCGATGAAGCCGAGCGAGATGATCGGCAGCCGCGCGCATCGGCCCGCCGATCGGCCACCTCAGCCGGCTCGCCTAGCGAAACCGGCTCTCCTTGGTGTTCATCCACATGTCCGGGTTCGGACCAAGCTTCTGCTTCACGGCTTCGGCGATCGCCGTCATGCGGTCCAGCGTCTCAGAACTGGCCTTGCGATCGAGCGCCGCCGCGTTCTCCGTAATCTCCTGCGGCGTCCGCGCTCCGGTCAGCACGACATCGATGCCGGGCTGGGCCAACGCCCACTGGATGGAGAGATCGGCAAGGCTCTGCCCTTCGGCCTTTGCGAGTTCCCGCAATTCGGCGATCGCGGCGAAAACCTCTTCTTCTGCCCCGGACTCGCCATGGCCCCCGTCGCTGTAGAAGCGCGTGACATGCAGACCCTTGGGCACATCGCTGGCCGAACTGTAGCGACCGGTCAGAAGACCCTGCGCCAGCACGGAATAGGCAACGCCGGTCGCGCCCAGTTCGCGCGTCTTCGGCAGGATCTCGTATTCGCAGGCGCGCCAGAACAGGCTGTAGGGAATCTGGTGCAGCGAGAGGACCGGCTTGCCCTTGACCTGCTCCAGTTCCGAAAGCGTCACCGGTCCCGCATTGCATATGCCGGCCGAGCGGATCTTGCCCGCCTTGAGGAGGCGGTCGAGCCCTTCCATCGATTCCGCCACCGGAATCTCCGGATTGGGCCAATGAATGTAGAAGCTGTCGATATAATCGGTGCCAAGCCGCTTCAGGCTTGCCTCGCAGCCGCGCACGACCCCTTCCCGGCTGCGGTCGCTATAGACCTTGGTCGCGATGATGGCCTTGTCGCGCCGTCCCTTGAGCGCGCGGCCGAGCACTTCCTCGGATCGGCCATCGGCATAGCCTTCCGCGGTATCGATGAAGTCGATGCCGTGCTCGAGCGATGCCGAGACCGTGTCGATCGACGCTTTCTCGTCCTGCTCGCCCCAGACCGGATCATTGCCGAAGGCCCAGGTTCCAAGCGACAGCCGCGATACGGATATGTCGGTGCCAAAGAGTGTTGTTCGTTCCATTCCGAGGACGTCTCCAGTCGCGCCGATGGGTTGCGTATAACCTAATTTGGTTAGATGAGTTCAGTGACGTGCAGGACCGGACGCCATTGCGTGACCCGCGCCGATCGCCGAGGGAACCCGCAGGTATCCAGACCCGCCGATCGACGGCTATGCGTCGTTGCTCAACGCCTCAAAGCGCCAGCTCAGCAAATATCTCGGATGACGGGGCACCGGCCAAGATGATCCCGACAGCGGAGATCGATGGCCAGCGCACACAGAACTCTGGCGCGAGCGTCGCAGTCACGTTGATTTCCTCTCCCGGGCATAGCCTCATATGGCTATTTTCTTTTTCCACGCGATCTTAGTGCATATGGGACATGCAGCGCCGACCAAATTTTGGCAATTAGGTCAAAGACGGCCGACAGCGCAAAGGACCGCGCCGGATAGATCGCCGGACTTTATGCTGTAACTTCAAATGCTTTGCTCAAATGTCGCTTGAGCGAGCCACATTGGCAGTCTAGATTGATCGGGCTACCGTCTAGCCTAATTAGCGCGTGAGAGCGGCATGGCCGTGCGTCAGTCACTGACGGATTTCATCTACGAGCAGATCACGAACCGCATCCTCTCGGGGAACTATGTGGCCGGCTCGAAGCTGCCGACCGAGGAGGCGGTCGCTCAGGAATTCGACGTCTCGCGCGCCGTCGTTCGCAACGCCTTCGCCCGGATGAAGCGAGAGAAGATCCTGCAGTCCAGGCGCGGTTCCGGCACGACCGTGGTCGGCATGTCCGGCGCACGCCGCCACAGCTTCGGTCCGGTCGACAGCGTCGAGGATATTTGGAAATGCTTCGAATTCCGCCTGGTATTCGAGCCGGGGACGGCCGCCATCGCGGCCCTGCAGCGCCTCGACGATGATATTACGGCCATCGAGACGGCGCTCCAGAAGCTCCGCATCTTCCGCAGTTCGGACATGCTCGAGACCGTCGAACTCGACATGGAGTTCCACCGCGCCGTCGTGGCCAGCAGTCACAACCGCTATGTCGAGGGCACCTACGCCGCCTGGGAACCGCAGATTCGCTTCACCAGCTCCATGTCGGCAAATCTCTCCCAGGCCGCTTCGCTGCAGCGCCAGAGGCGCATCGTCCAGGATCACGAGGCGGTGCTGCAGGCCATTACCAGCGGCGATCCGCAAGCGAGCGCGGAGGCGATGCGGCGGCATATAGAGGCGGCGCGAGACACCATCTTCCGCAGTCGCTTCGGCGGCGGACCGGCGCCTGTCTTTCAGGCGATCAGCATGCCACCATCGGCAACGACGCCTGTGCCGACGAAATAGCGTGCTTCCGGCGAGACGAGATAGGCCGCGATCGCGCCGATCTCGGCCGGTTCGGCGATCCTGTCGGTCAATTGCAGCGCGCGCACTTCATCATCGGTGATGACGCCGCGTGCGATCGAATCCGCCGTGATCGGCGTCCGCGTCGGGCCGGGACAGATCGCGAGGACGCGGATATTGCGCGGTGCCAGCGCCACGGCCATGTCGCGCGTCATCGCCATCACCGCCCCCTTCGAGGCGACATAGGCCGTGTTCATACCCATTAGGGGCCGGAAGCTCGCCACCGAAGCGCAATTGAGGATCACGCCGCCGCCTTGCCGCTCCATCTGCGGAATGGCGGCCTTCGAGCACAGGAACATGCCCTTCACATTGATTGCGAACAGGCGGTCCCATTCCTCCTCGGACGTGTCCTCCATCGCCTTGTCGTATTGGATGCCCGCATTGTTGAAGAGGATGTCGAGCCGTCCGAAGCGCTGGATCGCGGCGTCGACCATCGCGTCGACCTCGCTTTTGCACGCGACATCGGCAGCAACGGCCAGCGCTTCGCCGCCGGCGGCGCGAATCAAGCTGGCGCAATGCTCCGCCGAGGCGAGGCGAACATCCGCCACCACGACCGATGCCCCGCGCGTGGCCATCGCCGAGGCCGAAGCGGCGCCAATTCCCCCGCCGCCGCCGGTCACGATCGCCACCTTGTCCTGCAGATCTTTCAACGCAGAGCCCCTCCATGACATGGAGATGCAGCATTTGCGTCCGCCGGCGCCGGGTCAATCACTTATTTGGCCAAATTTGGCTACTTCACCTTGAAGCTAGGATGCCAGATAGCCGCCATCGACGGGGATCGTGACGCCGTTGATCAGCTTCGCTGCCGGCGAGGCGAGGAAGACGGCGGTGCCGGCAAGATCTTCCGCCTCGGCCCATTCGCCGCCGGGAATGCGCGCCACAACCTTGGCGTTGAATTCGGGATTCTCGCGGCCGCCGCGGCTCATCTCGGTCTTGATCCAGCCGGGTGCGATGGCGTTGACCCTGATCCCGTCGGCGGCGAAAGAGATCGCCAGCGACTTGGTCAGCGATACCACGGCCGTCTTGGCCGCGCTGTAGGCGGGAACCTGCGGCGCGCCGGTGAAGGAATACATCGAGCCGATATTGATCAGGCACCCGCCGGACGCCTTCAGATGCGGGCGGAAGGCATTGGCAAGGCGCAGATTGCCGACCAGATGGATGTCGATGATATCCTTGAAGACCTCGGGCTTGTATTCCTCCCAACGCGCCAGGCGCCCGGCGCAATGGATGACGACGTCGAGCGCATCGATCCGCGCCGCCAGAGCCTCCACGGCGGCATCGTCGCGAACATCAAGGATCTCATAGCGGACCCGCGGGTCTGGCTCGCCCTTGGGCGCCGCAATGTCGGCCGCGATCACGCTGGCGCCGCTGCTGAGGAAGGCCTCGGCGAAGATGCCGCCGATGCCGCCGGTCCCGCCCGTGATCAGCACGGTCTTTCCGGCGACGCTGAAGTCCGGTTTAGCCATTGGTGTGTCTCTCACTGAGGAAGGAAGTTGAGGTCGGGGCAGCTGCGGGCAACCGTGGAAGGGCGATGCCGGCGGCCGAGAAGAGATGGCAATGATGACGTCCGGCCGAGACGCTGAACCGTTCCTTGACGCGGATCGGAGAGCGGCCCTCCAGCACCACGGTTACTGACTCACCCGCCGACGTCGTCGCGACGACATGGGTCTGGGCGCCGAGCCGTTCCACCACCTGGGCTTCGAGCTGGAGCACCGCGTCGCCCTCGACGAGCCGCAGATCTTCCGGCCGGATGCCGAGCGTCACCGTGTCACCGGCCTTCACCCCCGGTGCGGCGCTGGCGATGGCGGCCTCGCTGCCGTCCTTGAGCCGAACGCGAACCGCGCCCGGCCCGGTGGCCACCACCACCGCCTCGAGGAAGTTCATCTTCGGAGAGCCGATGAATCCGGCGACGAACAGATTGGCCGGGTTCTCGTAGAGGTCCATCGGGCTGCCGACCTGCTCGATGCGCCCGGCATTCAGCACGACGATCTTGTCCGCGAGCGTCATCGCCTCGATCTGGTCGTGCGTGACATAGATCATCGTCGCGTCCAGCGACTGGTGGAGACGCGCGATCTCGATCCGCATCTGGCCGCGGAGTGCTGCATCGAGATTGGACAGCGGCTCGTCGAAGAGAAACAGGCGCGGATCGCGCACGATGGCGCGCCCGATCGCGACACGCTGGCGCTGGCCGCCGGAGAGCTGTTTCGGACGGCGATCGAGCAAGGGCTCCAGCCCGAGAATCCGCGCCGCCTCGCCCACCTTACGCTCGATCGTCGCCTTGTCGACCTTGGCCATGCGCAAGCCGAAGGCCATGTTCTGGCGCACCGTCTTGTGCGGATAGAGCGCATAGGACTGGAACACCATGGCGATGCCCCGCTGCGCCGGCGGCGTGTCGTTGACGACCTTGCCGTCGATCGACAATTCGCCGCCGCTGATCTCTTCGAGACCCGCGATCATCCGAAGCAGCGTGGACTTTCCGCAGCCCGAGGGGCCGACGAAGACGACCAGCTCGCGATCGGCGATCTCGAGGTCGATCCCGTGGATCACGGTCGCCGAGCCGTAGATCTTCGATAGGTTCGCAAGCGTCACGCTGGCCATGATGGTGCTCCCTGGACGTCGATCAGAAGAAGGCCACCGGCCGCAGCGGCGATCCCGAGCCGTTCTCGATCGGCAGGGGAGCGGCGAACAGGAAGCAGCTTCGCGGCAGCATCTCCAGCCGGGCGACGCATTCGAGGATCAGGATCCCGTTCGGAAGCCAGTAACGGCTGTGTCCCGGATCGTCCTGCAGCACGCCGTTCACCGTGGCGATCTCACAGGCGATCGTATCGGCGCCGACGGCCCGCACCCCGCGGTCGCGGAACAGCTCGGCGACGCTCTCGTCCATGCCCGGCTGGTTGCGTGCATAGAAATGCGCCCGCTCGTCGACGAACCAGTAGCGCTTCAGCCAGCCGAAATTGACAAGCGCGATCTCGTCCGCTCCGACCGGGGCGCCGTGCCGCTCCTCATAAGCGAGGATGTCGTTGCGGGTCAGGACCTCGCCCGGCTTCCAGTCGCGATCCGAGAAGTCATACACCCGCGCGGTGGTGATCAGCCGGTCGGCCGGAAAGGTCTCGATCGTCTCCGCCATCCGGTCCTTCAGGATATGCGCCGGCGCGTCGCAATGGCACCCGGTATGCTCGGCCAGATGCAGCGTCTGGCAATAATAGCCGTCATGGGCATGGGTGACCGTCGGATCGATCACCAGATGCGGATGGGTGGGGAATTTCGGCATGCCCCGCTCCAGCTTTGGCGCGAGATCGACGGATCGCATGCGGCCGATCAGGCCAGCCAACGCCGAAACATCATCAATGGTCATGTCTTTCTCCCTGGTCGATCGTCGAGACGGGGCCGCCGTGACGCACGAGCCCGTCCACGGCACTGCGCGACGGGAAGCTGCTCCGCCCCCCGGTGCGCGCGCATTTCAAGGCGGCCGCTGCGGCCGCGAAGCGCAACGCCGCCGCCTCTCCCTCGCCGCCGGCAAGTGCGAAAGCGAAGGCGCCATGGAACACGTCCCCGGCGCCTACCGTTTCGAGCGCCTCGACCGGAAAAGCCGGAACGACACCGCTTGCGCCATCGGCGCTGCACCAGAGCGCACCGCGCGCGCCGAGCGTCACCGCGACGAAGGGACAGTCTTCGAGGGCTCGCCCGAGACCCTCGGCGGGGTCCGTCGCGCCGTAGATCTCCGCAAGCCCCGGCTCCGAGAAGATCGCGTGGCTGGCCATGCGCACCGCCTCGATGCTGCGCGGACCCGTGCCTGCGTCAGCGTCGAGCACGGCGAAGCGGCCCAGCCGCCGCGCTTCGCCGAGCGCCGCCACGGCGCCCTCGATCCATCGGTTGTCGGCCACCACCGCGTCGAGCGCGGCGATCTCGCCCAGCGGCAGAAAGCCGGCATCGGGATCGAGCGCCGCCGAGCGATAGAGCACGATGGCGCGATTGCCGGCCCGATCGCCGAGCACCACGGAATGCGAGGAGATCGCCCCCGCAACGATGCGGGCGCGGCTCACATCGATGCCTTCGGCGCGAAGCCCGTCAAGCACGCGCGCACCCTTGTCGTCGTCGCCGACGCGGCCCCACCAGCTGGCCTCGCCACCGAGGCGGGCCACCGTCACGGCGGCATTGGCGGCCATGCCGCCGCCCGATTCGAGATAGGAGAGCGCATGCGTCTTGCCGTCCTCGCCCGGCAGCCTGTCGACGCCATAGATGAGATCGAGGACGGCGCCGCCGACGCAGGCGATGCGGATCGTCACTTCACCGCTCCGGCGAGCACGTTCTTGACGAGAGCCCGCGATGCGACCCATCCGAGCAGCAGAACAGGCAGGACCGCGAGGAAGGCCGCAGCCGACATCCGCGCCCAGCTCTGGCCCTCGCTGGTGAAGAAGGATGCCATGAACACCGGCAGCGTCGCCGCCTGGTGGCCCGAAAGGTTCACGGCGAAGAAGAACTCGTTCCACGTCAGGATGATGAGCAGGAAGGCGGTCGTCGCCAGCCCGGCCTTCGAAAGCGGCAGCACGGTTTCCCAGAGGATGCGCGAGTGCGAGGCTCCTTCGAGCAGCGAAGCCTCGATGAGTTCATAGGGCACGTCCTTGAAGAAGGAGCGCATCAGCCAGACGACGATCGGCAGGTTGAGGGTCGTGTACATGAGGACGAGACCCGGCAGCGTGTCGATGAGGCCGATGCGCGTATAGAGCAGGAAGATCGGCACGATCACCGCGACGCCGGGCATGAAGCGCGTCGACAGCACAAAGAACAGGAAGTCATTGGCTTTCCGGCCGGGAAAGAAGGCGAGCTTGTACGCGGCCGGCAAGCCGAGAAGGAAGGCGATCGCGATGGACGCCGCCGTCACGATGACCGTGTTCTTGAGGAAATGCGGATATTCCCCGCTCAAGGCCTGGCGGTAGTGCTCGAAGCTCAGCGGCACGAACAGGGTCGGTGGCGTCGCGATGGCATCCGATTCCGTCTTGAGGCTGGTGAAGAACAGCCAGAGGATCGGGAAGCAGAGCAGCAATGCGACGGCAAAAGTTGCGATCGCGACCAAAAGGCCGTGGCGTCGGCGCGCTTTCACTGGGACTGCCTTTCCATATAGGGCCGGACATAGGCCAGCAGCGCCATCATCACGATCGTCGTCATGAAGGCGGTCACGAGGCCTCCCGCTGCGGCGCGGCCGATCTCGTACTGCTCGGTCAGCACGCGAAAGACGAAGAACATGAGATTGGTCGACTGGTTGCCGGGGCCGCCATAGGTGCCGACATAGATCGGCCCGAATACCGGCAGGATCAGGATCGCCTCGATCAGCATGCCCACCGTCAGATATGGCACCAGATGGGGCAGCGTGATGTGAAGGAACTGGTTGAAGGGGCCGGCGCCGTCGATCTGCGCTGCCTCGAGCGTCTCCGTGTTCACCGATTGCAGGCCGGCGAGCAGGATCAGCATCATGAAGGGCGACCACTGCCAGACGATCATCAGCATGACGGCCGCCCGCGGCGCGTTCGAGATGAGATCGACGGCCTCGAAGCCGAACGAGGTCAGCGCGAAGTTCAGAAGGCCATAGATCGGATTGAGGATCATGTTCTTCCAGATGATCGGATTGACCGTCTCCATGATCAGGAAGGGCGCGAACAGCAGCGAATAGGCGAGCCCTCGTCCGAAGCGAAGCCGATTGACCAGCAGAGCAAGGCCAAGGCCGATCAGCGCGGTCAGAAATGCGGGAACGACCGAAAACAGCACGGTGTTGAGCGCTGCGCTGCGAAAGCCGCCATTGCTGAGGATCGCCTGGAAATTATTGAGCCCGACGAAGCGGAAGGGGCGGGCCGGATAGAGCAGGTTCCACGAGAACAGGCTGAAATAGGCCGTCGCGAGCAGCGGAATCTGTGTCGTCACGAGGAGGTAGATCACGGTGGGCCAGGTGGCCCACCGCGGTGGCGACAGTCGGGAGCGCGCTTTCGCGCCAGCTCTTGCAACGCCTTTCACGCTCCCGATCTCCCTACTTGATGTAGCCGGCGTCGGTCATGACCTGCACCGCAACGTCCTGAGACTTCTGCAGCGCTTCGTCGATCGACATCGACCCGGCGATCACCGCCGAGAAGTTCTGGCCGAACTCGGCCGCCCAGGCAGCGTATTCAGGGATGTTGACCTGAGCCGTTCCAGTATAGGGCACCGGATCCTTGGCCGGATGGGTCAGGTCCGCGCCCTGAATGGCGGCGAGCACGGTCGGCGCGAAGGGAGCTGCTTCGAGGTAGTCCTTGCGCTCATAGGTCGAGACGCGGGTCCCCGACGGGATGTGCAGCGGGCCCTCGGTCTTGGCGACCAGGTCGATATACTCCTTCGACGATGCCCAGCGGATGAACTCGAACGCGGCGTCCTGGTTCTTGGAGCTGGACAGGATGCCGAGCGCCCAAGTGTAGAGCCAGGACGAGCCGTTCTTGGAACCCTCCGTCGGCGACAGCGCATAGCCGATCTTGCCGGCGACCTTCGAGCTCTTGGGATCGGCGAGCATGCCGGCGGCGACCGTCGCATCGACCCAGATCGCGGCCTTGCCCTGTGACATCAGCGTCAGCGCCTCGTTGAAGCCGACATTGGGCGCACCGGGCTCGCCGCACTTCTTGACCAGATCGACATAGGCTGTGAAGGCCTTCTTGAACGGCTCGGAGGTGATCTGCGGGTTCCAGTTCTCATCGAACCAGCGCGCGCCATAGGAGTGCATGAAGGTGATGAACGGCGCGAGCTGGCCGTAGTCGGGAATGCCCTTCATGGCGATCCCGTAGACGCCGTTGGCCGGGTCGTTCAGCTTGCACGCTGCCGCGGCGATCTCGTCCCAGGTCGGCGCTTCCGGCATCGTGATGCCGGCCTTCTCGAACAGGTCCTTGCGGTACATCGTGAACGAGCTCTCGCCATAGAAGGGCAGTGCGTAGAGCACGTCCTTGTAGGTGAGCGCCGCGCGAATTGTCGGCAGCACGTCGTTCAGGTCATAGGCGTCCTGCTGGTCCTTCGGCAGCGCCTGGAACAGCGGGGTCAGCGGAACCAGCCAGCCGTTCTCTGCCCAGCCGGCCTGGACCTCATAGGGGCTGATGGTGGCGATGTCGTAGCGGCCACCCTTCACTGCCACGTCCTGGGTGATGTTCTGGCGCAGCACCTGATCGGGCAGGACGACGAAGTTCACCTTGATGTCAGGATGGGTCTTGGTGAATTCGGCCGAGAGCTTCTGCATCGTGATCATGTCAGGATTGTTGACCGTCGCGATGTTCAACTCGGCCGCCCCGGCGGACGAGATACTCAAAAGGATCGTGGAGCACAAAAGCAAACGACGCATGGGTTCCTCCCCTGGTGTTTCATGAACCGGCCGCTCGCGGTGTGCCGCGGGCTGCCGCAACGGCCCCGCCGAAGCGGGGTAGACATGCGGGGCGGAGGCGGCCTCCGCCCGAATCCTCCTCAGGCACTGACGGCCCGGTCGACGGTCTCGCAAAGGCGCTTCAGCCGCTCGACCGCCTCGGTGCGGAGGGCCTGACGGGGATCGGCTGCGCCGATCGAGTCCCGCCACACGGCCCGGCCGGCCAGGAAGCCGCTCGCCCCTTCGCGACAGGCAAGCTCCACGGCACGCGGGAAGCGGGCCGGCGCAACGCCTGATGACAGCACCACCCACGGCGAGCGGATCGTCTTCGTCAACAGGGCGCAGCGGCGGCGAAGCTCCGCCTCGTCACCTTCGCCCTGGAGCGGGACCTCGGCCTTGTAGAGATCCTGGCCGCGCGCCCCGAGTTCCTGCGCGGCGGCCAGGATGCCGTCCTGCAGGTCATGGCTGCGGCCGTCCCTCGCTTTGCGCGAGACCGGCTCGATGATGCTGAGCAGCCCGGCGCTGCGGCAACGGGCGATGAAATCGTCGACCATCGCCACGCGCTTTTCCGCCGGCTCGTCCGGCCGCCAGACGACGAGGAGTTTCAAAGCCTTGGCGCCCTGCAGCTTGACGGCCGCCGGATCGACGGCGTCGTCGATCTCGACGTCTCCGACCAGTTCATCGCCTCGGGCATGGAAGAGATCGGCCGCGGCAATGAGGCTGCAGCCGGACGCCACCACCTTGCGCTCGATCGCCGGCTGCCAGGCGAAGGCGCGGTCGATCAGCACGGCGGAAGCGTGCGGCGTCAACGCCTCGAGCGCCGCGAGCTTGAAGTCGACGATCTGTTCGTCCGGGACCGGCGCCGCCTGCGTGTCGGCGAACATCGCGCGCATCGACTCGCGCTGGTCGATCGCCAGCATCGCAAAGGCACCGGATGGTCGCTGCAGGACCTTGAGATCAGGCGTATCGGCTCGGGTGATCATCGGTAGGTTCCTTCGGCAATGCTCTGTTCGGTCGGGACGAGGTGGGCGGCAACGGCCCGTGCGACCTCGTCGGTCGATGCCGCGCCGCCCTGGTCGGGCGTTGCCGCCTCCCCTGTGCCCGTGACGGCCGAGATCGCGGCAAGGGTCGCTGCGGCGGCCTCGCGCTCGCCGAGATGATCGAGCATCATCGCGCCCGACCAGATAGCTGCGATCGGGTTCGCCAGCCCCTGCCCGGCAATGTCTGGCGCCGAGCCGTGCACGGGTTCGAATAGCGAGGGCACGCCGCCCGCAGGGTTGATATTGCCCGATGGTGCGAAGCCGAGCCCGCCCTGGATGGCTGCGCCGAGGTCGGTGAGGATGTCGCCGAAGAGGTTCGACGCGACGACCACGTCGAGACTTTCGGGCTGAAGGACGAAGCGTGCGGCGATCGCATCGATATGGTAGCGGCTCACCGTGACGTCCGGATAGTCGCGCGCGACCTGGTCGGTCACCTCGTCCCAGAAGACCATCGAGTGCTTCTGGGCGTTCGATTTCGTCACCGAGGCGAGCCGGCCCCGGCGCAGCCGCGCCTGTTCGAAGCCATAGCGCAGGATCCGTTCCACGCCGCGGCGGGTGAAGATCGAGGTCTCCACCGCGACCTCGTCCGGAGTTCCGACATGAACGCGGCCGCCGGCGCCGGAATATTCGCCTTCCGTATTCTCGCGGATGCACAGGATGTCGAACACTCCGGCCCTGAGCGGCCCGCGGACGCCGGGCAACAAGCGGTGCGGGCGGGCATTCACATAGAGGTCGAACGCCTTGCGGATCGGCAGCAGCAAGCCGTGCAACGAGACCGCGTCGGGCACGCGCTTCGGCCATCCGACGGCGCCGAGGAGAATGGCGTCGAAGCGGCGCAGCGTCTCGATGCCGTCATCCGGCATCATCCGGCCATGGACCAGATAGTGATCGCACGACCAGGGAAGGGTGTGCGCATCGAGCGTGAAGCCGAAGGCCCGGCCCGCCTGCCGCAACACTACCATGGCGGCATCGATCACTTCGGGGCCGATCCCGTCGCCAGGGATGAGCGCGATCCGGTGCGTGCGGGGGGCCATCAGTTGCCGAGCCCGCCGACGCAGGTGTATTTCACCGAAACATAGTCATCGAGGCCGTATTTCGAGCCTTCCGATCCGAAGCCGGATTCCTTGACGCCGCCAAAGGGCGCCACCTCGGTGGTGATCAATCCCTCATTGATGCCGACGATGCCATAATCGAGGCGCTCGGAGACACGGAACGCGCGGCCGAGATCGCGGGTGTAGAAATAACAGGCGAGGCCGAACTCGGTGTCGTTGGCGAGACGGATCGCATCCTCGTCGGTCTTGAACGAAAAGACAGGGGCGACCGGGCCGAAGATCTCTTCGCGGGCCAATGCCATGGCACTGTTCGCCTCTGCGATGACGGTCGGCTCGAAGAACCGTCCGCCGAGCGCGTGGCGGCTTCCGCCCACGACGATGCGACCACCCAGCGCCGTGGCATCCGCGACCATCTCTTCGGTCTTCGCCACGGCCGCGGGATCGATCAGCGGCCCGATCGTGGTCGCCGGATCGAAGCCGCCGCCGACCTTGAGCTTGGACGTGGCGGCTGCGAGGTGCTCGACAAAGGCATCGTGAATGCCCTCCTGCGCATAGAAGCGGTTGGTGCAGACGCAGGTCTGTCCGGCATTGCGGAACTTCGACGCGATCGCCCCTTCGACGGCACTGTCGAGGTCGGCGTCGTCGAAGACGATGAACGGCGCATTGCCGCCCAGCTCCATCGACACCTTCTTGACGGTCGATGCCGACTGCGCGAGCAGCTGCTTTCCGACGGCGGTCGAGCCGGTAAACGTGATCTTCCGCACGAGCGGATTGGCCGTCAGCTCGCCGCCGATCTCCCTCGCCGAGCCGGTGACGACGTTGAGAACACCGGCGGGTATGCCGACCATCTCGGCCAGCACGCCCCAGGCGAGCCCCGAGAAAGGCGTCTGCGACGCCGGCTTCGCCACCACCGTGCATCCGGCGGCGAGAGCCGGACCGATCTTGCGTGCCAGCATCGAGGAGGGGAAATTCCACGGCGTGATCGCGCCGACGACGCCGATCGGCTGCTTCGTCACCAGGATGCGCCGTCCCGGCCAGGGCGAGGGGATGACGTCGCCATAGAGGCGACGCGCCTCCTCCGCGAACCAGAGAATATAGGCCGCGCTCATGCCGACTTCGCCGCGAGCCTCTGCAAGCGGCTTGCCCTGTTCGCGGGTCAGGAGTTCGGCGAGAGCATCCTGATGATCGAGGATGGCCGCGCTCAGATCCCGGAGCAGCCGGGCGCGCTCGGCAGCCGGCCTGCGGCTCCAGTGCGTGAAGGCGTCATGCGCGATGGCGATGGCCTGCCGTGTTTCGTCGGCGCCGCTGTTCGGTACCGCGCCGAGAGCCTCGCCCGTCGCCGGATCCTCGACGGGGAGAGTGCGACCGGACGCCGCCGCAATCCACGCTCCCCCGACATAGTTGGCTTCCCTCTGGAACGCGGTCCAGTTCGACATGGACAAACACCTCTCCGCATCATCCGGCCGCTTGATGCAGCCGAGGCACGCCCGGATCGAGGCCGACCCGAACCAGAGGCAGTGGCCCGCCCCGATGCGTCTTGATATTCGTTTCTGTTCCTTTTTGTCAATATGCGCGAGAGGTAGTTTCTATTGCGGCGCAGCAGGACTTAGAAACTACCAAAATCGCCTTCATATGATCATGATCGATGGCCCGAAGGCTGGCCGGGGAGGCTGCAGGCGAGCAAAGAACTGCGGGGCGGCTGATATCTGGGCTGATGCCTAGGTCGCGGAGCGTGCCGCGCCCGCCGCATCGCCCGAGTGGCCGGGCGAATGAACGCGGATATCGTGCGAGGCGATGAGGTCGGCCATGCGGCCGTGGGGCGCCATATCGGTGACCAGTATATCGACATTGCTCAGATGCGCGCCGCGCACAATCCCGCGTGCCCCGAACTTGGAGGAATCCGCGACGAGGATCGTCTCGCGTGCATTGGCGATCATCGCCATGACAGGGGAAACGAGGCTGTGGTCATATTCGAGGAGCGCGCCCTCGAGATCGATCCCGCAGGTGCCGATCAGGGCAAAATCGACCGAATAGCGCTTGAGGAACAGCACCGCCTCGTCGCCCGTCATCGATCCGCTGGCCGGTCGCATCATGCCGCCGGCAACATGGATTTCGAAGCCGGGCCGGTCAAACAGCGAGACGGCGGCATGAACATTGTTGGTGATGATGGTGAGGCCCTCGCGCTCTCGCAGGCGCGTGGCGGCCAAAGCCAGCGTCGATCCACCGGCCAGGAACAGCGTCGCCCCGTCCGGGATGAGGTCAACGACGAGCCGCGCCGCGATCTCCTTCTCGCCGATATGACTGGAACTGCGCGCCTCATAGCTCGCCGAAACCGGCTGCTCGGCCAGTTTCGCGCCGCCGTGATAGCGGCGGATGCGCCCTTCCTTGCCGAGCACATCGAGATCGCGCCGGATGGTCTGAAGCGAGGTGCCGCAAGCGCTCGCCATCGCCTCGATCGAGACGTGCTCCTGGGCCTGCAACAGGCTCAGAATGAGCGAATGCCGCTCGACATTGCGCATCATGCTTCGCATCCACAATCAAAAACTTGCGATTTTGTTGTTTTTAACGAGCAGCTTGATGAAACGCAAGCGACACGCGCGCGTCAGACCTGTCGCCCCGCCACGGGAACGCGTCACTGGCGGGCTGTCAGCGGTAGTCGCGACCTTCCGAACGACCATCGTCGACGGTCTCCAGAATAATGCCGCGACAGATCGTGGCGACATTGTCGAATCCGAGCGTGGCACTGCGGATTTCGCCGACGGAATCGACAAGATCCCGCGGCTCGGACCGGAGCTTGAAGACGGCGACATCAGCCTCGGACCCGACACGCAGCCGTCCGAGGTCGTTTCGGCCGACGATGGAGGCGGGCGCCAAAGTCACGCGGCGAAGCACCTCTCGCATGTCCATGCCGAGCGTGATGAATTTGGCCATCACTGTCGGCAGATCGAAGACCGGCCCGTCGACATTGTGTGCGTGCAGATCGGTGCTGATCGCGTCGGGCAGCAATCCCTGGTCCATGGCCATCTCGGCGACACGGAATGAAAAACTTCCGGCGCCATGTCCGACATCCATCTTGACGCCCCGCGCCATGGCATCCCTGACCGAGGCTTTCAGTTTGCCCGCCGCATCGAGAACGCACCCGCCGACGCTCTGATTGTAGATATGCGTCAGGATATCGCCCTCGCGCAGGAAAGGCAGGACCTCGTCGATGGTGGGCGGAGCGGTGCCGACATGAACCATGAGCGGCACCCCGAGCATGTCGGCCGCTTCGCGAGCGAGCGGCAGAACGAGGGCCGAATTGGTGCCGGTGGCGTTGTTGCTGGCGCGCAGCTTGACCCCGACGATCTCGGAGGCAAATGCGGAACCGACCCGCTTCAATTCACGCAGATCGGCGAAGCGCCAGTCGAACAATTCCCCGACATCGACGCTGAGATTGCCGGCCGCCGTCAGGCCGATATAGGAGAGGTTGATAAAGGGCAGGAGCCGGACGCGGCTTCGCCGGATCACGTGGTGATAAAATCCCTCGAAGGTCGCCGCGCCGCTCGTGCCGCAGTCGACCCAGGTGGTGACGCCCGTGCGCGGGCCGATCTTGTCGGCATTGACGCCGAGCAGCGCCCCGCCCCAATAGGCGTGTGTATGCAGATCGACGAGGCCCGGAACCACCAGCATTCCCGCCGCGTCGATGATATCAGCACCGCTCGGCGCGAGATCGGGGCCGATCGCGACGATCTTCCCGTCGGCGATCGCCAGATCGGCCTGCTGGTCAAAACCTGAGGCGGGGTCGATCACCCGGCCGTTCCTGATCAGCAAAGATCCGTTCATCGCCTTCGCCCCGGTCTGTCTGATTGGCCTCAGCGCAACGTGACGCTTAGGCCGCTGCCTTGCGTAGTCGCCAGCCGTCTACCGTCCACGCGGGGCATAAGCCTCTGCCAGCCAGTCCATCGTCTCATCCTTGGCGGCATCGACGATCTTCCATTTCGGATTGGCATCGAACCAGGCGATGATCTCACGCGCACCCTCGGCGAATGGCGTCGTGCAGATGAATTCGGGCACCAGCGATTTCAGCTTGCTGTTGTCGAAATAAATGCTGTGCGCCATGTCGCCGAGCAGCGCGTCGCCCCAGGCTCGATCGACCATTGCGATGGCGTCGGACGGGACATGCACGATCTTCGGATCGTCGACGCCGGCCGCTCTGGCGAGGGTCCTGACGATGGCGTTCCAGTTCGGCGCCTCATCCGAGGTGATGTGGAAGGCCTCGCCATAGGCGTAAGGATTGGCCAGCAGCCCGGCGAAACCCTTGGCGAAATCGCGGGCATGGGTCAGCGTCCACAGCGAGGAGCCATCGCCATGCACGATCACCGGCTTGCCGGCGCGCATGCGCGCGATCGAGGTCCACTGACCGATCATGGGCACGGATCCCTGGTCATAGGTATGCGACGGACGCACGATGGTGATCGGGAAGTTCTCCTCCCGGTAGGCTTTGACCAGCACATCCTCCGCAGCGATCTTGTCCTGCGAATAGTGCCAGACCGGATTGTGCAGCGGCGTCGATTCGAGCACCGGCAGCCGGGCCGGAGGCGTCTGGTAGGCAGACGCCGAACTGATGAAGACATACTGCCCGGCATGGCCGCGAAAGATGTCGAGATCCGATGTGACGTCGGCGGCCGTATAGGCGACGAAATTGACGACGACGTCGAAATCGAGGCCCTTCACGGCCGCACGCACCGACGCCGGATCGCGCGCATCGCCCTTCAGATATTGCGCGCCGCCGGCGACCGGCCGCATCGCGGTCTGCCCCCGGTTGAGCACGAAGACCTCGAACCCCTTCGCAAGGGCGCTGTCGACGCAATGGGCGCTGATCCGGCCCGTGCCGCCGATAAACAGAACTTTCTGCCGAGACACGCGATTCACTCCTTGATCATATCGGGTGGGGCTATTCGCCGTGCAGCCGTCCGGCGCACCAGTCCTCGAAGCCGTTCTCGGTCACGCCGATCAGGATGTCTTCCTTACGGATGCCGATCGCGACAAGCCGGGTGACGATCGCCCGGTAGAGGCCGCGCTTCTGGTCGGCGCTGTATCTGTGGACCATCAGGATCTGGATGAGCACCAGGTTCTGGCGGTTGCCGAGGCCGTAATCTGGGTCGAACACCAGCTCGCCCTCATCGCGCGGCCGGAAGACCTGAAACTTGTCGAGGGGATTGACGTCGAGCGCTTCGATGAAAGCCTGCTGTAGTTCCACGCTCATCTGCTTGGCGTGGGCCTCATACATCTTGCGCGACATGTCGACTTGGACGAGGGGCATGAAAACTCCGGATGTCAGGAATGGGCGGGCGAGGCATCCGCTTCAGGCAGATGCCGACAGATCCCGGGAGCGTCTAGTCCTGGCCGTCCCAGACCGGCGACTTGGCAGGATCGATCCGGCGATGGCCGCGATTGAGCGCGCGCATCCGGTCCATCTCCTCGGGCGTCAGCGTCACGCCGAGCGCGGCGAAATTCGCGCGAAGATTGGCCTCGCTGCCCGAAGCGGGAATCACGATGTGACCCTCACCCATCAGGAAGGCCAGCGCGATGGCTGACGGCCCGACGCCATGCGCCGCCGCGATGGCATTGATCGTCGGATCGTCGTTGACCATGCCCTTGGCGAGCGGCTGATAGGCGGTCAAAGGCATTCCCATGGCGCGCGCGTAGTCGCGCAGCTTCGGCGTCTGCAGGAAGGGATGGATCTCCATCTGGTTGGTGGCGATCGCACCCTCGCCGAGCAATTGGCGGCTGCGCTCCAGATCGGCGATCGGGAAATTGGAGACGCCGATCAGCCGGGCCAACCCGCGCGCCTTCGCCTCCGCCAGCTCCAGCATATACTCGGCGAACGGCACCTGATCGTTCTGGCTCGGCCAATGGATCAGCAGGAGATCGACCTGATCGACGCCGATCGCGGCAAGGCTGCGTTCGACGCTCGGCAGAAAATTTGCCTTTTCGAACATCGTGTCGGCGACCTTGGTGGTGACGAACAGATCGCCGCGCGGAAGCCCGGAACGGCGCATCGCCTCGCCGACCTGCTTCTCCGTGTCGTAGGTCTGCGCCGTATCGAGATGGCGGTAGCCGATCTCGATCGCCGTCAGGATCGCTTCGGTGCCGGCATCGCCCGTGCGTCCGAAGGTGCCGAGCCCGAGCTGCGGGATAGGTCCGGAATAGGTCATCTTCACCCCTTCGTGGCACCGGCGGTCAGTCCGCCGACGAACATCTTCTGGAATACGAGGAAGAGCAGCGCGATCGGCACTGTCATCACCACCGAGGCCGCCATGACCGCACCCCAGTCGGTGTTGAATTCGGTCGAGAATTCGGCAAGCCCGATCGGCAATGTTTTGACCGAACTGTCCGTGGCGAAGCAGAGCGCAAAAATGAACTCGTTCCACGTCGTGACGAACGCATAGACGATCACCGCGACCAGCCCCGGCAGCGACAGCGGCAGCGTGATCCGGAAGAGGACGCCCAGGCGCGATGCGCCATCGAGGATCGCCGCCTCTTCCACTTCGACAGGAACGGCCCGGAAATAGCTGGTCAACATCCAGACGCTGAGCGGCAGCGTCACGATCATATAGACCAGAATGAGGCCCCAATAGGTATTGACGAGGCCCAAGACCCGCAGCGTGATGAACAATGGAACGATGATCGCTGCCGTCGGCAGCAACTGCCCGACCAGGATGAAGGCCTGCAGGTATGGCTTGCCCTTGAAATCAAAACGGGCAAAGCCATAGCTGGCGAAGATTGCCAGGATCAGCGCCAGCCCCGTCGATCCGACCGAGATGACGACGCTGTTGAGGAAGTATCTTGGAATGTTACTTTCGAACAGGACCTTGTAATAATTGTCGAAAGTCGGAATGGCCGGCCACCAGATCGGCGGCACCGAATAGAGCTCCTTCAGCGTCTTGATCGACGACAGCCCCATCCAGACGAACGGGAACAGGCAGACGACCACGACCAGGATCGAGCCGATCAGGATGATAGGCCAGCTGAGGCCGGGTTTCTTCATCTTCGGCTGCGCTATGACCCGCGTTGCTGATGCGGTCATTTCGCTTCTCCCGGCTGCGCCGACAGCACCTTGATGTAGATGAAGACCACCACGATGGCGACGCCGAAGAAGATCACAGACAGCGCCGCTGCCTGATTGAACTGGAAGCTCTCGAAGGCCAGACGGAAGATCTGGATCGGTGTGATCAGAGTCTTGTTCGCCGGTCCGCCGCGCGTGATCGCATAAATGATGGTGATCGAGTTCAGGCCCCAGATCACCAGGAGCAGGGTTACGGCCGTGATCACAGGGCGCACCGAGGGCAGCATGACGTACCAGACCTCTTCCCAGAAGCTGGCGCCATCGACACGGGCGGCCTCATAGAGATCGTTGGGAATCGACTGCAGCCCGGCCAGCACCATGATCGCGACGAACGGGAACAGCTTCCACACATTGATGGCGATCAGGACCGGCATGACCGTGTCCTTGTTGGTTAGCCAGCCGATCGGGCTCTGCAACACGCCCGAGCCGGTCATCATGTAATTGACGATGCCGAACTCGGTATGGAACATCCAGGCCCAGGTCGTCGCCGCGACGATACCCGGCACCACCCACGGGATCAGCGTGATCGCGCGCAACGCGCCGCGGCCGAAGAAACTCTGGTTGAGCAGGATCGCCGTCAGCGTGCCGAGCACGACCTGAAAGACGATCGAGCCAAACACCCAGTAGATCGTGTTGATGAACGCCTGCGTCGTCACGCGCGGCTTCAGCACCGCAGCAAAATTCTTGAAACCGACGAGGTGGCCATTGCCATCGGTGACGCTGAGCAGCCCCGTATAGGCCACCGGATAGGCAATCAGCATGAACAGGACAATCAGCGCCGGCAGGACGAACAGCAATCCGGTCTGCGATTTCATGGAGGCCTTCCTGATCTGCCAAGGCTCGGCAATGCGCGCTGCCATGCGGCGCGGCGCGAGCTGTGGCGAAGACGAACGTCCGGGGGACGGCTCCCCCGGGCACGAATGCCCAGAGGAGCCGCGGGAGGACCGTGTCAGCTGTCGAGAAGGGCCTGGATCTCTTCGTTGGCCTGATCCATGGCTTCCTGCGGGGTCTGCTCGCCGAGCATGATCCGCTGCAGGCCGTCGAAATAGGCCTGGCTGATCTGGACCCAGTTCTTGTGGATCGGCACCGGCCGCGCATAGGGTAGCATCGACTTAAAGACGGAAAGGATCGGATCGTTGAAGCGCGGCTGCGCCTGGGACGAAATGCGAACCGGGAACGTATCCGTAAAGAAGCCTTGGTTCTCCGATGTGTTCAGGAACTGCAGGAACTTTTTGGCTTCGTCCGGATTCTTGGCGTCCTTCGGGATGATATAGCTCCAGCCGCCCAGAACACCGGCGGTTTCCTTGCCATCTGGATGCGGCGTCTGGAAGATACCGATGTCGATGGCGGCATTCTCGGTCCGGATCGAGGGAATATCGAACTGGCCGCCGAGATAGGAGGAAACGGCGCCGGCGATGAACAGGCGCCGCGCAGCGGTGCCGTCATTCTCGAGCGTCGAAGCCGGCGACAGGCCTTTTTTCAGGAAGTCGGTATAAAAGGTCACCGCTTCGACCGCGGCCGGCTGGTTGACCGTCGCCGTGGTCATGTCATCGGAGATGATGCTGCCGCCGTTCATCCAGATATAAGGCAGCGAGCCGGTGATGGTGTTGCCCATCTCGCCGCCGCCGGTGATGGCGAAGCCCGACTTGCCATTGCCGGTCAGCTTGGTCGCGGCGTCGACGAACTCCTTCCAGGTCTGCGGCGGATGGTCAGGATCGAGGCCGGCGGCCTTGAAGTCGGCCTTGTTGAAGACGACGGCACGGGTTTCCATCCGATAGGGAATCGCCCAGAGCTTGCCGTCCCAACTGACATAGTCGATCGCAGCCTTGGCGTAGTCGTCCTTGTCCTGGATCGTATCGTCGAGCGGAATGATCAGCCCGTTCTGGGCATAACCGTTCACCCAGCCATGCTGGACTTCGATGATGTCGGGCGCCCCTCCAGACTGCAGAGCCGTCAGCACGCGCTGCGGCAGGCCGTCCGAGGTCGTGACTTCCATCTTGATGGTGGTGCCGGGATTGGCGGCCTCGAACTTGCCGACCAGTTCCTTGGCGCGTGCCTCACCCCAATTGGGCGTCCACCACACCACTTCGCCAGCAAAGGCCGCCGTGCTCAGCGTCAGCGCCGAGACGGTCAAGGCGAGCAGGGCCGCTGTTCTTTTCGATCGCATGTCATCCTCCCATAAGGCCTGTTAGCCGTCCTCCCCGAAACGAATACGCGACCACGCCCCCGAAGATCCGGGCAGAGTCACGCTTCCTCTCGCCTCGGCGAGCACATGAGTCTTTCGAAAATTTCGAAGCTCACATTGTGATTTTCGGAAAGGCTAGCGAACCACTCCCGAGGCGTCAAGGCTGATATCCTGGCTATTTCGATCAGATAGGCCGGCCTTGCCAAGTGGTTTGACATTGGCTATCTCGAAAATGCGAGATCGACTTACAGCATCTTTCGCAACATTTTCGGTGTATTTCGAGAGTTGAGGCGGGGCTTGCGCGGCGTCGCGCAGAGGCTCGATATAGGTCGCAGCACGGCGCGGTCGCCGTGTCGGCAAAGTGGCGGGACTGGAATGACGCGAAGCCCGAGTCTTCGTAAGGGGCAGCAGGACGGAAGCCGGCGCGTGACCATGGCGGAGGTCGCAGCTGCCGCCGCTGTTTCGGTGCCGACGGTGTCCAAGGTGCTGAACGGCCGCTTCGACGTTGCCCTTGAAACGCGCGAGCGGGTGGAAGCGGTCCTCAACCAGTCGGGCTATGCCCGCGGCAAGCGGAAGAGAGAGGACGCGCCGTGGTTGATCGACCTCGTCTTCCCCGAATTCGGTCCCTACGCCATCGAGATCATCAGAGGCGCTGAAGAGGCGGCGCTCCTGAACAAATGCCGCATCGCGGTCTCGGCCCTTTCCGATGATCCCAAGGAGACGCGGTGGCTCAGCAATATCGGCTCGAGCCGCACCGATGGCGTCATTCTCGTCTTCGCCGAATTGACCCCCCTGCATCGCGAGCGCTTGAAGGCGCTAGCCGTGCCGGTCGTGATCGTCGACCCGCTCGGCCATCCTGACCCCAGGACGCCGTCCATCGGCGTCACCAACTGGGCCGGCGGGATGACGGCGACGGACCATTTGATCGGCCTTGGCCACACGCGCATCGGCATCATCGCTGGCCGGCCGGCGATGCTCTGCAACCAGCAACGCCTCGACGGCTATCGCGCCGCTCTGATGAGAGCCGGCATTCCGGTCGATCCGGCGCTGATCTTCACGGGCGCGCATCACCACCCGACGGCGCTCAATGCCGCCTCGGCGATGCTCGATCTGCCCGATCCGCCGACCGCCATCTTCGCAACGAACGATCTGCACGCCATGGGCGTCTACGAGGCGGCGCGGCTGCATGGCCTGCGGCTGCCGGACGATCTCAGCGTCGTCGGCTTCGACGATATCCCGATGGCAGAATGGGTCTCCCCGCCCCTGACGACCATGCGCCAGCCGCTCGCCGAAATGGCGGCGCTCGCCGTCAATATGCTGCTTGGCAGGGAATCGTCGGAACTCAGCCACCGGATCGAGTTGGCGACCAGCCTGGTCGTCCGCGCCAGCACCACGCCGCGACAGGATCGAAGCTAGCTCCGACTTGGCGGGACGGTCGCCGCACACACCCGCAAACAATCGAGACCATTCCAATGAACGATCGCTTCCTGACCGTCAGCGGCACCAAGATCCTGGATGCCAGGGGCAAGGCCGTGTCGCTGCGCGGCTACAATATCGGCGGCTTCATGAACATGGAGAACTTCCTCACCGGGTTCCCTTCTACCGAAACATTGCAGCGTGAGGCGCTGCTGCGCGCCCTCGGGCCCGATCGCTATGCCCTCTTCTTCGGGCGCTTCATGGCATCGTTCTTTTCCGACGAGGACGCCCGCTATTTGGCCTCGCTCGGCATGAACCATGTGCGGATTCCGTTCAGCTATCGGCATTTCGAGGATGACGATCGCCCCTTCGAAATGAAGGAGGCGGGATTCACGCTGCTCGACAGCGTCATTGCCATGTGCGAGCGCCATGGCCTCTACGCCATTCTCGATCTGCATGCGCTGCCTGGCGCGCAGAACATGCACTGGCACAGCGACAACGCCACCCACAAGGCATTATTCTGGCAGCACCGGCACTTCCAGGACCGCGTCGTTAATCTGTGGAGCCAGCTGGCGCTGCACTACAAAGGCAATGCGACGGTCGCCGGCTACAACATCATGAATGAGCCAGGTGACGCCAGCAACGCCAGGATCAAGCCGTTCTACGACCGCGCCATCGACGCCATTCGCGCCATCGATCCCGACCACATCATCTTCCTCGACGGCAATCGCTATGGCCAGGATTTCAGCGCTTTCGAGGGCTTCGAGCCTTATCCGAACACTGTCTATGCCGCGCATGACTACAAGCTGCCGGGCTATTCCTATGGCGGCCCCTATCCGGGCATTACCCGCGGTGTCTATGTGGATCGCGCCAATATCGAGGAGACCTTCCTGAAGCGCACCGAGTTCATGCGCAAGACAGGGACGCCGATCTGGATCGGCGAATTCGGCCCCGTCTTCACCGGCGATCTCGACCGCGATGCGGATCGCTACCACCTGCTCGAAGACCAGCTCGATATCTACAACGAACACGACGCCCACTGGTCGCTCTGGGCCTACAAGGATATCGGCGGTCAGGGCCTCGTCTACGCGGATGCCCAGTCGCCCTGGCGGACGCGCATCAAGCCGGTGACCGACAAGAAGGCCCGGCTCGGCGTCGATAGCTGGGGCTCCAGCGATGCCGATGTCCGCTATATCATGGGACCGGTCGAGGAAACGATTGCCAAGGAATATCCGACCTTCGACCCATTTCCGTTCGGACAGCAGAACTGGGCCCAGCAACTCGTTCGCAGCATCCTGCTCGGCGAACCGATGGCCGAGGATTTCGGCAAACTCTTCGCTGATATCGACGATGACGAGACCGTCATCGCGCTCGCCGAATCCTTCGCGCTTGGAAACTGCGTCCGCCGCCAGCGCCTCGCCGATCTGATCGCGGCGCGAACCGGCCATGCGGCGACGATGCCCTGATCGAGGAGCGCCGCTTGGACATCCCGATCCTTGCTGACGATCTCTCCGGCGCCGCCGACTGCGCGGCGGCGCGCAACGGGCGCTGGTCGCACCGTCCTGGCCCGAGCACAGCCGGACACTCGTCGATGCGCTCCACGCTGCATGCTGGCCGACGCGACACCCCCTATCCCTCCAGATCCCGCATGGCCTCATGACCCTTCCCACGATTGCCATCACCATGGGCGATGCCGCCGGCGTCGGGCCGGAAATCATCATGAAGAGCCTCGCGCATCGCGCGCTGTTCGAGGACTGCCGGCCGATCGTGGTCGGCGACGCCGCCCGGCTGCGCAAGGCTGGGGCGCTGCTCGGCAGTCAGCTGGCGGTGCAGGCGATCGCTTCGGTCGAAGATGCTGATATTCGCCCCGGCGTCGTCGCCTGCATCGACCTTCCGCTCATTCCCGATGATCTCGCCTGGGGCGCGCTCTCCGGGGTGGCCGGCGATGCGGCATTCCAGTTCGTGCGCAAGGCTGTCGAACTGATGACCATCGGCGCGGTGGATGCCATCTGCACCGCCCCCTTGAACAAGGAGGCGCTCCACGCCGGCGGGCATGCCTTTCCCGGCCATACCGAGATGCTGGCGGCGCTGACCGGTACCGAGGAAGTCTCGATGATGCTGATGACGCCGAAGCTGCGCGTCATCCATGTGACCACCCATATCGGCCTGATCGATGCCATTGCCCGGATCGAGCCGGGCCTCGTCGAGCGCACCATCTTGCGCGGCCACGCGGCGCTTGTCCGCGCCGGCATCCCGAATCCGCGCATCGGCGTTTGCGGCATCAATCCGCATGCCGGCGAACATGGCCTGTTCGGTCATGGCGAAGAGGAAAGCAAGATCATCCCCGCGGTCGAGGCGCTGCAGGCCCGCGGCATCGATGTCGAAGGGCCGCTGCCCGCCGATACGCTGTTTTTCCGCGCCCAGCGCGGCGACTTCGATCTGGTCGTGGCCATGTATCACGACCAGGGCCATGGCCCGGTCAAGGTGCTCGGCATCGAGGACGGCGTGAACGTCACCGTGGGACTGCCGGTCATTCGAACCTCGGTCGATCATGGCACGGCCTTCGATATCGCCGGGACCGGCAAGGCGGACGAGCGCAGCCTGCTCGCGGCGCTCAGGCAGGCGGTCGCCCTGGCGCGCCGCGGCTAATTCCAGGAGGAGGAGATATCGCCATGTCTGAGGATCTGCGCATCAAGCGGCTGAGCGTGCGTCAATACAAATGGCGCGCGCGCGAACTCGGCGCTGACTACAACGGCTTCAACCACATCTATCTGAAGGGCTCGACCGCCGAGCAGGTCGGCTATGTCTTCACGATCGAGACCGAAGCCGGCATCACCGGGGAATATGTCGGCGGCAATGGCGTTTCCTATGCGCAGGTGGCCATGGTCGCGCATTATCTGATCGGCCGGAACGCGCTCGAGCGCGAGCTGATCTGGAACGATCTGAAGCGCGCGCTGCGCAAGCAGGATCGCTTCGGCATGGCGCCGATCGACGTGGCGCTATGGGATATTGCTGGCAAGGCGGCGGGCCTGCCGATCTATGCGCTGCTCGGCGGCTGGCGCAAACGCCTGCCGGCCTACGCCTCGACCTATCATGGCGACGACAACGGCGGCCTCGACAGCCCCGAGGCTTTTGGCGACTTCGCCCTGCAATGCAAGGAAATGGGCTATCCCGCCTTCAAGATCCATGGCTGGGGCAACGGACCCATCGAGCGCGAAGTGGCCACGGTGCTGCAGACGCGCAAGGCGGTCGGCAACAGCATGGACCTGATGATCGACCCGGCCTGCGAATACGAGACCTGGGCCGATGCGCTCAAGGTCGGCAGGGCCTGCGACGAGGCGGGCTATTTCTGGCTCGAAGACCCCTACAAGGACGGAGGCCAGTCGGCTTTCGCCCACAAGAAGCTCCGCCAGATCATCAAGACGCCGATCCTGCTCGGCGAGCATGTGCGCGGCATGGAATTGCGCGTCGACCAGATCATCGCCGAGGGAACCGACTATGTCCGTGCCGATGTCGATTATGACGGCGGCATCACCGGGGTGATGAAGCTGGCGCATGTGGCGGAAGGCTTCGGCCTCGCTTGCGAGATCCATGCGCCGGGTCCGGCACCACGCCACTGCATGGCCTCGATCCGCAATACCAACTATTACGAACTCGGCCTGGTGCATCCCAAGGTGCCGGGAGCCTCAACCCAGTGCCACATCTTTGCCGACGGCTATTCAGACGATCTCGACGGGGTCGACGCGAATGGTTGCGTGGCCGTTCCGGAGGGTTCCGGGCTCGGCGTCAGCATCGATTGGGATTGGCTACGCAAGCACGAGACCGGACAGACGGTCTACGAGTAGACTATTTTTGCCGGCGAAGCGCCGGGACGGACCTCCGCCCCGCCAGGACGCGTTGCTGGTATCCGTTGGGACGACAAAGCCCGCCAGATGCCGCCGCACACCGCTGCCGACTGGAGGGCTCGATGCGATCGGTAACATGAGCACGGTGGACGCCATCTACGAAAACGCGGTCGCAGCGCGCTCTCTCGCGCCGCCTCGCACGAGATACAGCCACCCAGCGGTAACACGGAGCCTCAGAGGCGCCGGTCCGCCATTGCGGCGGACCTTGCGCGCCGGCGCAAATCAATCCCGGAGAGCCGGCACCGCTTCGGCGATGCCCTTCAGCGGCACCTTGAGGGCGATCGCCTGTCCGGTGGTAGCAACGAATGTCACGGTCGCCTCGCTAGCCGCGCCGAGTTCCCGGGACAGCGCATTGTCGAACGCTCCGGCGGCTTCACAGCCCTGCGGATCGCAGAGGACAAAGTCGATCTTGTGAGGTTTGCCAGCACCGACCGTCAGCACGATCCCTGGCCGGGTCAGGATGCCGAGCGGCACGCGGAGCGCGAAGGTCGGCTTGCCGGCCGCGTCGTTGCCGATCTCCCAGACCAGCAGGTTCTGCTGCGTCTTGTTGTTGACGATCCTGAGATTGGCCGCGCAGCTGCGCTTGGCATCCTTCGACAGGGTGTCGTTGCAGGTCACGGTCCAGTTGTCATAGACCACCGTTTCCGTGCGCTTGGGAGCGCTGACCTCGGGCTTCGGCGCCGGAGTCTGCGCCGAAGACGACGACGCCATCAGGCCGGCACAGAGAGCGATTGCGACGCCGACCGAGCGGGCCGGATGAACGAAACCAAGCGCGCGTTGCATCTGAACTTCCTTGTTTACGCGGTAGCGGCGGTCGGGAGTGGAAACGACGCCGTCGATGAAAAGCGGGCCAACCTCGAAAGGTCGGCCCGCTGTCTGCTGTCACGAGAGGCGACGAGCTACCAGTTGTAGCGCACGCCCGTCAGCGTCGTACCCGAGGTGAACTCGTTGCTGAACTTCACATCCGCGTTCAGGAAGCCGCTCCACCCGCTGTCCTTGCCGAAGAGGTTGAGGCTGCCGCCAACCTCGCCGAAGGCTCCGCCGAAATTATCCGTAGCCGTGAACGGCGTGCCGGCATTGAGGATCGTGGCGCTGTTGTCGCCATCGAACTCATACCACAGGCGCCCGACGGCCGATGCTTCGATCCAGAAATTCTCTGCATCATAGACCCGTCCGCCGAAGCGAGCTCCGATGGCACCGCGCAGGCTTTCCCCATCGTTGAACTCGACGAGGCTGTTCGAGACGCTGGCCATGCTGTCGATGCTGGCATTGACATAGGCGAGCGTGGCGACCGGCTCGAAGAAGATCTGCGGCGTCCACTGGATGCGGTAGCCCGAGTCGATGACGAAGCCGAGCGATGTCACGTCGGACGACCCGCTCGCCGCTCCGTAGCCCGACAGCGTCGGGGCGGTGTAGTCGAGATTGAGGAAGTCCGCCTTGACGAGGCCGTCGAGGAAGAAGCCGCCATTGATGTAGGTGCCGTAGACGCCGACCGTGCCGCCGCTGTAGTCGCCCGATGTCGGTGACTGGTCGAAATCGAGCTGCGAGGTGACATAGCCGCCGAGGACACCGAACAGCAGCGCCGACTTGTCGGTGATGTTGCCGCCGATATCGGCGCCGGCCATGAAGCCATAGGTGTTCTGGTTGTAGGACGTGTCGAAATCGAAGTTCTTGTCGAACACGCTGTAGCCGGTATTGCTGTCCCGGTTCATCCAGCTGCCGACGGCCTTCGCCCATACGCCCGGCGTCAGGCTCTTCTGAGACGCGGCAACCGCTCCCGTTCCGAGCTTGGACGACCCATCATCCGGCGTCGCCGGAGGCGGGTTGAGGAAGTAGGAGCGAAGGTCGGCCTGGCGATCGAGCCAGAGGCCCGCCGTTTCGTGCCAGATCGTCTGTGCACCGGTGACGAAGGACGGGAATTCCAGAGCTTCCTGATCCGGCAAGCCGACAAGAAGCTGCGTCGTCCCGGTTGCCGTCGGTGCCGTCGCGAGATCGTAGAAGAACAGTCCCTTGTCGATGATGCCGCCAAACCGGCTGGAATAGTTGGCCGAGTTGGGATCGATCACGAAGGTCCCAACCGGGCTCGTGCCGTTCTGGGTCTGGACGACCGCGATACCCGTCGGGTTGAAGGCGCCGGGTCCCGTATTGACGTCATGGACGAGGATCTGCGTCTTTCCGTAGGTCACCGCGCCGGCGATCGGATTACCGTTCACGTCGAGCCCGCCAACCACCAGCGTATCGGACGTCGAGCCGGGACCGCCGAGATAGGCATCGACCGCCAGCGTGCTGTTGCCGACGCCCGTGAACGTGCCGCTCGTATAGGTCAGGTCGCGGCGGGCGTTATAGGCCAGCTGGCCGGCGGTCTCGTCGCTCATGCTGACGAGACCGACCCCGACCTGGGACGGATCGCCGTTCACGAAGCTTTCCAGCGAGGAAAGGTTGGTCTGCTCCGCGACTGCACCGTTGAGGGCCGTCTGGATCCGCCCGGGATTGTTGAGCGTGTCCGAACCGCCGCCGAAGTTGTTGTTGCCGACGACGATCCAGCTGTTCGAGCTGTAGTTGTTGAAAATGTCGGCATTGTCGGAGAGGCCGATCCGGCCGACCAGCGTGCCGTAATTGTTGATCGTCACCGAGCCGCCCGCCGCATTGATGGCCATGCTGCTCGCGGCCGCCGCGAGATTGTCGTTCTCGGGCGTGCTGCCGTCATAGGACCAGGCCGTGACCAGCGCGCCGCTGGCGATGTCGATCGTCGAGGCGGTGCCGCTGCTGATCGATATGACCGCATTGGCCGCGTCGGTACCGGCACCGGAGATCACTGCGTCCGAGCCGATCGTCACCGAGGTGACGGCACCGCTGGCGGCGGCGATGGCACTGCCCGTCCCGGTCTCGCCGCTGTCGCCGCGGAGATAGCTGCCGCTGCCGGCAGAAACGCTGGCGCTGTCGGCACTGGAGATCGACACCGCGTCGGCACCGGCGGTGACGATCCCGTCGCTTCCCACCGCGACCGAGACATCGTCACTGCCGCCACCAACGCTGTTGGTCGCCGAGATGCCGACCCCGCCGGCAAGGATCGCGCTGCCGGAGCCGGTCGTGATGGCGATGGCGCCCGATCCTCCGGACTCCTTGGTCGCGCCGATACCGGTCGCCGAAGCCGAGAGGGAAACCCCCTCGCCCGTGGTGATGTCGATGTCGCCGTCCTGGTTCTCGGCCGAGACAAGGATGCCATCGGCGGCGGAGATCGCCCCGTTCGCCGCGACGACGATGTCACCAGACCCGTCGGACTTGGCCACGGTCACGCCGGTGGCACCGGCGTTGATCGAGCCGGATGTCGTCACCTGGACGGCACCGTCACCCGTCTCCTGCTCGACGCTCACGCCATTGATGCCAGCCATGATGTCGCCGGCGGCGTTCACGATGACCGCGTTCGTCCCGTCGCCATTGCCAAGCGACTTGTTGACCGCGATGCCGTTTTCACCGGCCGTGATGGTGCCGTTCGAGGTGCTCGACACCTGGACAAGGCCGTCGCCGCCGGAATTGATGACCCAGACGCCATCGCCACCTGTCGCCGAGCCGGTCCGGCCGCCGACAGGACCCTCGATGGCGACTGTCGTGTCGCCGGTTCCGGAATTGACGGCATAAACGCCGAGGCCATCGGATTCGACCTCGCCGAGGACATCGACGGTGACGCTCCCGCTGCCGATGCTGAGCGCAGCGATGCCGGTGTCATCGGCGGCGACGGTTCCCGTCGTCGTGATGGCGACCGAATTGCCGTCGCCATAGGCGAGACCGCCGATGCCGAGCAGACCCGACGCGATCATGCCGCTGTTGTCGATGGTCACCGTGTTGTCGCTGCCGACCGCGACACCCACGAGGCCGACGACATTCGCCGAAATCGTGCCGCTGCTGCTGGCCGAGACCTGATTGTCGTCGCCGAAGGCGAGCGCCCCGACGCCGACAAAGCCGGCCGACACGCTCCCGTTGTTGGCCGCCGCGACGGTGTTGCCGCTGCCGACACCGACGCTGATGACGCCCGCGAGGTCGGGATCGACGACCCCGTAATTGATCGCGTTGACGATGTTGCCATTGCCGACGGCAAGCCCGCCGAGGCCGATCTGGCCGGCGTCGACAGCGCCGCTGTTGCCGATGCCAACCATGTTGTTGTCGCCGACCGCGACGCCGACGAGACCCGCAAAGCCGGCGTCGACCACTCCGCTGTCGCTGTTGAGGACCTGGATCGAACCGCCATTGCCGAAGAGAAGCCCCCCGGCACCGACCCCGTCCGACGTCACCGAGCCCCGGTTCCGTACGGAAAGCTCGTTGCCGTCGCCGATGCCGATGCCGATCATGCCGGCAAGGCTGGCGTTCACGGTGCTGCCGGCGCTATTGAAAGCATTGATCTGATTGCTGTCGCCGACCGCGAGCGATCCGAGGCCGAGCGCTCCGGCCGTGACTGTGCCGCTGTTGCCAGCCGTCACCGCAGCGCCGTCGCCAACGCCAACGGCGATGACGCCTGCCACGCCCGCGTCCACCAGCGCGTAATTGTCGGCCATGGTGGGGCCGGCGTCACCAATGCCGACGGCAGCGATACCGACGCGGCCCGACTGCACCTCACCGTAGTTGGACGCGGAAATGAAGGCCCTGTCGCCGACGCCCACCGCGACCATGCCGGCCAGGTCAGCGTCGATCGAGCCCGTCACGCTGTTGCTGGCGAGCACAGAGCCGTCGTCGCCGACCGCGACGCCGGCCACGCCGACGAGACCGCCCGTCACGACACCGTTGTTCGTTGCGCGCACCGCGGCCTCTTCGCCGAAGCCGAGGCCGAGCATGCCGGCGCCATCCGCATTGACGAGGCCGGAATTGGTCATGGTGACCCACGTGTCATCGCCGATAGCGAGTGCGCCCATGCCCACCAGCGCAGCGGTGACGTCGCCATTGTTGGTCAGGCTCACCTTATCGCCATCGCCGATGCCGACACCGACGAGCCCGGCGAGACCGGCATACACCGTGCCGGTGCCGTCATTGAGGATCGTGACCGAACTGCTATCACCGACGGCGAGACCGCCGATGCCCACAAGGCCGGCACTGATTCCGCCTTCGTTGGTTGCGGACACCGCATTGCCGTCGCCGATTGCGACGCCAACCATGCCGGCAAGCCCGAAGCCGACGAGACCATCGACGCCATTCGAGACCGACACCGAGCCGTTGTCGCCAGTGACGAGACCAGCGACGCCGACAAGGGCTGCCGACACGGCGCCGTCATTCGTCACGGTGACGGTATTGGCGTCGCCGATGCCGACACCCACGAGCCCGGCGAGACCGCCGCCGACTGCGCCGGTGCTGCTGTTCGCAACGGTGACTTCATTGTCGATGCCATAGGCGAGGCCGCCGACGCCGACAGCGCCCGCATTGACGACGCCGCTGTTGCTGGCCGACACCGAATTGAGATCGCCGACACCGACACCGACGACGCCCGCGACGGTCGCGTCGATCAGTCCGGCATTTGCGACATCCACGGTGTTGTTGTCGCCAAAGACGAGACCGCCCGCGCCAATGAGGCCGGCGAAGACGTCGCCATTGTTGGTGACGGACACGCCGTTGTCGTCGCCCACACCGACGCCGATCAGGCCGGCGAGCCCTGCATTGACCGTGCCATTGACGCCGTTCTCGATCGTCACCGAGCTATCGCCGCCATAGGCGAGGCCGCCGAGCCCAACGAGACCCGCCGCGACGTCGCCGTCATTGCCGATAGAGACGGTATTGCCATCGCCGATGGCGACGCCCAGCAGACCCGCGAGGCCAGCATCGACCGTGCCGGGCGTGTCGTTCAGGACGGTGACCGAGCTCTCATCGCCATAGGCAAGCCCGCCGACGCCGACCAGTCCCGCCTCGACCCCACCGCCATTAATGGCTCGAACCTCGTTGCGGTCGCCGACGCCGACGCTGAGCAGTCCGGCGACGCCGGCATTGATCAATCCGCCATTTCCGGCGCTTACCATGTTGTCATCACCGACCGCGAGCGCGCCGACGCCCACGAAGAGGGACGTCACGTCGCCGTTGCTGCTGGCGATAACGGTGTTGTCGTTGCCGATGCCGACCCCCAGCAGGCCGGCCAGGCCGGCATCCACCGTGCCTGTGCCGCTGTTCAACACCGTCACCTGGCTATCGTCGCCATAAGCGAGACCGCCGACGCCGACGAGACCAGCCGTGACCGTGCCGAAATTGCGCGCACTGACAAAGTTGTCATCACCGACACCGACCGCGATCAATCCTGCAACATCAGCATCGATGCTGCCGGCATTCCTCACACGGACGCTATTGTCGTCACCGACGACGAGACCGCCGACTCCGACGAGGCCGGCCGTGACCGCGCCGCTGTTTCCAACACGAACCCTGTTGTCATCGCCGATGCCGACGCCGATCACCCCGGCGAGACCGGCATTGACCGTACCGAAATTCGTCGCAGCGACGCGGTTATCATCGCCGACAGCGAGTCCGCCGACGCCGACGAGGCCGGCCGTCACCACACCGCTATTCCCGACACCGACCGTATTGTCGTCGCCGATGGCGACGCCCATCACGCCCGCGACATCGGCCGTTACAGCACCGTTCCAAGCATTGTTCGCCGTTACATGGCTATCGTCGCCATAAGCGAGACCGCCGACCCCGACGAGGCCAGCCGTGACCGCGCCGAAATTGCGCGCGCTGACAGAGTTGTCATCACCGACACCGACCGCGATCAATCCGGCAACATCAGCGTCGATCAAGCCGCTGTTCTTCACGCCGACGCTATTGTCGTCACCGACGACGAGACCGCCGACGCCGACGAGGCCGGCGGTGACCGTGCCGCTGTTTCCAACGCGAACCCGGTTGTCGTCGCCGATGCCGACGCCGATGACGCCGGCGAGGCCGGCATTGACGTTGCCGAAGTTGTCGTTCGTCACCGTGACGGAGTTGTCGTCGCCGACGGCGAGACCACCGACACCAACCAGGCCGGCAGTGACATTGCCGATGTTACCAGCCGAGACGATGTTGCTGTCGCCGATACCGACACCGAGCACCCCCGCGATGTCGGCATTGACCGTGCCGAAATACTCGTTCTGGGCGTCGACCGAATTACTGTCACCGACGCCGAGCGCGCCGACGCCGACAAGCCCAGCCGTCACGGTACCACTGCTGGTGGCGCTGACGGTGTTGTTGTCGCCGATACCGATCCCGAACACACCGGCGATGGCCGGATCGACCGTGCCGGAATTGACCGTCGTGACCGTGTTATCGTCACCGACCGCGAGGCCGCCGACACCAAAGAGACCCGCCGTGACGGTGCCCCTGTTGGTGGTCGTGACCGTGTTGTCGTCACCGATGCCAACGCCGATCACGCCCGCAAGGCCAGCATCGACGTTGCCGAAGTTGTCGTTCAGCACGGTGACGGAATTGTCGTCGCCGACGGCGAGACCGCCGACACCGACCAGCCCGGCCGTGACATTGCCGACATTGCCAGCCGAGACAGCGTTGCCGTCGCCGATGCCGACGCCGAGCACACCGGCGATGTCCGCATTGACCGTGCCGAAATATTCGTTCTGGGCGTTGACCGAATTGTCATCGCCGACGCCGAGCGCACCGACGCCGACGAGGCCAGCCGTAACTGTGCCCTTGTTGGTCGCGCTAACCGTGTTGTCGTCGCCGATGCCCACGCCGATGACACCGGCGAGGCCCGCATCGACGTTGCCGAAGCCGTCGTTGAGCACCGTGACGGAATTGTCGTCGCCGACGGCGAGACCACCGACACCGACCAGCCCAGCCGTGACATTGCCGATGTTACCAGCCGAGACAGTGTTGCCGTCGCCGATGCCGACGCCGAGCACACCGGCGATGTCCGCATTGACCGTGCCGAAATATTCGTTCTGGGCGTTGACCGAATTGTTATCCCCAACGCCGAGTGCACCGACGCCGACGAGGCCAGCCGTAACCGTGCCACTGCTGCTGGCCGAGACGGTGTTATTGTCGCCAATGCCAACGCCGATCACGCCAGCAAGGCCAGCATTGACCGTGCCGGCATTGGTC
>Ga0182736_1000153_pt1 | contig 136570 bp, 119 predicted proteins | sample eDN5th30CKraftBY_FD_128882 | JGI IMG/M metagenome (GOLD analysis project Ga0182736, IMG submission 128882) | Enriched backyard soil microbial communities from Emeryville, California, USA - eDNA 5th pass 30_C Kraft BY (version 2) (version 2) | ecosystem: Environmental > Terrestrial > Soil >... | reverse complement strand
GCGGCGCTGGATCCGGTCGGCATCGCGGCGGGCCTGGCGGGCGCGCTGGCGATGGCGCTGGGCACGGTGCTGAGCCGCCGCTGGCAGCCGCCGGTGCCGGCGCTGACGTTCGCGGGCTGGCAACTGACCGCGGGCGGCCTGCTGTTGCTGCCGTTCGCCGCATGGCTGGAACCCGCGCCGCTCGCGCTGAGCTGGACCAACCTGGGCGGGCTGGCCTACCTGGCGGCAATAGGCGGCGCCTTTACCTATGCGCTGTGGTTTCGCGGCCTGGCGCGCCTGGGTCCGGCGGTAGTGGCGTCGCTGGGTTTCCTGAGCCCGCTGACCGCGGTGGTGCTGGGCTGGGGCCTGCTGGGCCAGCAGCTCAACGCCTGGCAGTTGGCCGGCATGGCCATCGTGATCGCCAGCGTCTGGCTGGTGCAGCGGGTGCAGGCCGGCGTGCCGCAGGCGCCGGCGGTAGCCCGGACGGCCGGCTAGCGCCGGACGACGCAGCCCTACAGCGGCGCCGCGCCCACCGACAGGCCGCCGCAGGCGTACAGCACCTGCCCCGTGACGAAGCGGGCATCGGCCGACAGGAAAAAGGCGATCGCCCCCGCGATGTCTTCGGGCTGCCCCAGTCGCTTCAGCGGAATGCGCTGTTCGAGTTCCTGGCGCTGCCCGGCGCTCATCGGATTGTTGTTGCGGTACAGCTCGGTCATGATCGGGCCGGGTGCCACCGCGTTGACGGTGATGCCGTGCGCGCCCAGTTCCAGCGCCCAGGTGCGGGTGAACCCCAGCAGGCCACTCTTGGCGCCGGCATAGGCGGTGCGCCGCGGCATGCCCAGCGCGGCGCGGCTGGCGATGTTGACGATGCCGCCGTGGCCGCTGCGGATCATCGAGGGCAGGCACGCCTGCACGCACTGCATCGGCGCGCGCAGGTTCACGGCTAGCAGCCGGTCGAGCTCGTCGGCCGAGGTTTCCTGCAGCGTGTGCGAGGTCGTCAGGCCGGCGTTGTTGACGATGCTGTCGACCGCGAACCGCGCCGCGATGTCGGCCAGCGTGCCGGCGGTGGCCGAGGCATCGGCCAGGTCGACCTGGAAGAACTCGCCGGGGAAGCCCGCGGCGGGCGCGCTGCGAGCCAGGCCGATGACCTGGTGGCCGTCGCGCGCCAGGCGCTGCGCGGCAGCCAGGCCGATGCCCCGGCTGGCACCGGTGATCAACGTGATGCGCGGGTGCATGGCCGGGCTCATTCGACCTTGGCGCCCGACTGCTTCACCACGTCGGCCCACTTGTCGACTTCGCCCTGCACGAACTGGGCAAACGCCGGCGCGGCATTGGGCGCCTTCGGCATGGCCACGCCGCGCTGCTCGAACACCTTGCGCACATTGTCGCTGGCCAGCGCCTTGTTCACGGCCTGGTTCATCTGCTGCACGATGGTGGCATCGGTTGCGGCGGGCGCGAACAGGCCGAACCACGACTGCACCGAGAAATTCGGCAGGCCGGATTCGGCCAGCGTGGGAATATCCGGCGCGGACGGCGAACGCTCGGCCGTCGTGACGCCCAGGGCCCGCAGCTTGCCGGCCTGCGCGTTGGGCAGCACGGTGGGCATGTTGTCGAAGATCGAGTCGACCTGCCCGCCCAGCAGGTCGGTCATGGCGGGGCCGCTGCCGCGGTAGGGCACGTGCAGGATATTGGTGCCCGTCTGCAGCTTGAACAGCTCACAGGACATGTGGATGGCCGAACCCGTGCCCGACGAGGCGCAGGTCAACTTGCCGGGATGCGCCTTGGCGTAGTCGATGTAGTCCTGCACGCTCTTGATCGGCAGCGACGGATTGACCACCAGCAGGTTGGGCACGGTGCCCAGCATCGCCACGCTGGCGAAGTCTTTCACGATGTCGTAGTTGAGCTGCTTGTACAGCGTGCGGTTGATGGCGTTGGCCGTGGACCCGACATAGAAGGTGTAGCCGTCGGCCGTCGCGCGCTTGACGATCTCGGCGCCGATATTGCTGTTGGCGCCGGTGCGGTTCTCGACCACGAAAGTCTGGCCGGTCTGTTCGCTGAGCGCCTGGGCCAGGGTGCGCGCGATGATGTCGGTCGTGCCGCCGGCCGCGTAGCCGACGATCCAGGTCACGGGGCGTTCCGGCCAGGCGCCGCCCTGCGGCGCGGCCCACGCGGCAGGGGCAGACTGCAGGGCCAAGGCCAGGCCGCAAAAAATGGCGATTCTTCTGAACATGTTCTCTCTCCCTTGTTCATTGTGGTTATGGGCGCGACCGGCATGCGGCCGCGCGGCGGCCCGTGTCAGGCCGGTACGGAACCCTGGATGGTGATGCGGTGCATCGCGCGGCGGCACCCCGGGTAGTCGTTGATGGCGTAATGCATGGTGCAGCGGTTGTCCCAGAACGCCATCGACCCCTTGCGCCAACGGAACCGGCAGGTGTTTTCCGGCTTGGCGCTGTGCTGGTACAGGAACTGCAGCAACGGCAGGCTTTCCTCGCGCGTCATGTTCTCGAACGAATACGTGAAGGGGTGGTTCACGAACAGGCACTTGCGCCCGGTTTCCTCGTGGGTGCGCACCACCGGGTGCACGCTGGTGATCGACCCCACGTCTTCGCGCAGCTTGGTCGAGCGGGTGCTGTTGCGGGTCTTCGAGTTGGCCGACAGGAAGTCGTTGGTGTGCACGGCGCGCAGGTTGGCCAGCTTGGCCTTCATGCCGTCGGACAGCGTGTCGTAGGCCCGGTACATATTGGCCCACAACGTGTCGCCGCCGGTTTCCGGGATCTCGCGGCCGTACAGGATCGAGCCCAGCGGCGGCGTCGGGTGATAGGTTTCGTCGGTGTGCCAGGTATCGCCGATGATGTCCTGGTCGGTGGGCTCTTTCACCACCGGCATGATCTCGGGGTATTCGTCCAGTGTGCGATACACCGGCGTCGTGCTGATCAGGCCGAAGCGCCGCGCGAACGCGATGTGCTGTTCCGGGGTCAGCGCCTGGTCGCGAAAGAAAATGACCTGGTGGTCGAGCAGCGTCTGCCGGATGGCGGCGATATCGGCGTCCGGCAGGTCGCGCGACAGATCGATGCCCAGCAACTCGGCGCCGATGACGCCGGTGAGCTTGCGTACTTCCATGCCCTTCTCTCCTGGTTTCGTATGCGAATCTTGTTGTTCGAATCTCGGTATGGCGAAGCCAGTGTATGAATGACGATTATTAATGTCTAATACAGTTTTGATAGCCTATTAATAGGTATAAATAGAATAATGATCGACCTGAAACGACTGCGCTATTTTGTAGCCGTGGCCGAAGAAGCCCACTTCGGCCGCGCCGCGAACCGGCTGGGCATCAGCCAGCCCCCGCTCAGCGAGCACATCCAGGCGCTGGAGGCCAGCCTGAACGCCAAGCTGCTGTTTCGCACCACGCGTTCGGTCAGCCTGACGGTCGAAGGCGAGGCGCTGCTCAAGCATGCGCGCGCCATCCTGCACGACACCGACCGGTGCCAGGAAATCGTCAACGCGTCGCGCCAGCAGGACATCGAATCGCTGACGCTGGGCATCCTGCACGCGCATACCTACACATTCCTGCCCGGCCTGCTGCGCAACTACTTCGCGCGCCATCCGGCGCATCGCATCCACCTGGTCGAATATTCCACCACCGAACAGATCGGCAAGCTGCTGGAAGGCGTGATCGACATCGGCCTGGTACGCGAGCCCATCTACCACCCGTCGCTGCGCACGCAGCGGCTGTTCTCGGAATGCTATGCGGTGGCAGTGCCCACCACCTGGGACATCGCCCGCAAGAAAAGCCTGTCGGTGCGCGACCTGGGCGGGCGCAGCATGATCGGCTACCCCAGCCACGACCACCGGCGCAGCACGCAGAGCCTGTTCCGGGATTTTTTCCACCAGTACGCCGTGCACCCGTCGGACCGCTTCGAGGTCAAGACCATGCACGCCGCGCTGGCGCTGGTGGCGGCCGGGCGCGGCTTCGCGCCGGTGCCCCGTTCGCAGATGGTGCTGCAGCTGACGGGCGTGGCGTACCGGCCGTTCCGCGAGCCGTCGCCGGAATTGTCGGTGGGGCTGGCCTGGCGCGAAGACAAGGCCTCGCCGCTGGTGGCCGAGTTTGTCCGGCAGTGTCAAGAACACTTCGCCGAAGCGTTAACCTGAAGTTAATAATGTTTTGAATCGCCAGCGGCCCGCCGCGGCGATGCGCTGGGTACAGTGCCCGACGAGCATGCCGGCGACAGGCGCCGGCCAGGAGCCAGGCACATGAAGACGTACCGCATCGCAACCATTCCCGGCGACGGCATTGGCAAAGAGGTCATTCCCGCGGGCCGCCAGGCCATGCAGGCGCTGGCCGACGCCGACGGCTCGTTCGCATTCGAGTTTCAGGATTTCGACTGGGGCGGCGACTACTACCGCCGCCATGGCGTGATGATGCCCGCCGACGGGCTGGAGCACCTGCGCGACAAGGACGCCATCCTGTTCGGGTCGGCGGGCGACCCGGATATTCCCGACCACATCACGCTGTGGGGCCTGCGGCTGAAGATCTGCCAGGGCCTGGACCAGTACGCGAACGTGCGGCCCACCCGGCTGCTGCCCGGCATCGACGGCCCCATCAAGCGCTGCGCCCCCGACCAGCTGGACTGGGTGATCGTACGCGAGAATTCCGAGGGCGAGTATTCGGGCGTGGGCGGACGCGTGCACCAGGGGCTGCCCATCGAGGCCGCCACCGACGTGTCGATGATGACGCGCGCGGGGGTCGAACGCATCCTGCGCTTCGCCTTCCGGTTGGCGCAGTCGCGCCCGCGCAAGCTGCTGACAGTGGTGACCAAGTCCAATGCGCAGCGCCACGCGATGGTGATGTGGGACGAGATCGCCGCCGAGATCGGCCGCGAGTTTCCGGATGTGCGCTGGGACAAGGAGCTGGTCGACGCGGCCACCGCGCGCATGGTGAACCGGCCCGGGTCGCTGGACACCATCGTGGCCACCAACCTGCACGCCGACATCCTGAGCGACCTGGCGGCCGCGCTGGCGGGCAGCCTGGGCATCGCGCCCACCGGCAACATCGACCCCGAGCGGCGCCATCCGTCGATGTTCGAGCCCATCCACGGATCGGCCTTCGACATCATGGGCAAGGGCCTGGCGAATCCGATCGGCACGTTCTGGTCGGTGGTAATGCTGCTGGAACACCTGGGCGAGCCGCAGGCGGCGGCGCTCATGATGCAGGCGGTGGAACGCGCCACCGCCAACCCGGCGCTGCACACCGGCGATCTGGGCGGCAAGGCCACCACGGCACAGGTGACGCAGGCCGTCTGCCAGTACCTGAAAGATGCGGCACACCGGGCGCGCGCGGCATAGCGCGCGCCGTCCTGTTGGTTCACAAGAAAGAGGAGACAGCATGAAGCACGACAACCGCGGCCTGCGCCGCGCGCTGGCCGGCGCGCTCTGCGCCATGGGCGTGACGCTGGCGGCTGGCGCCGCCGCGCAGACGTACCCCGCCCGCCCGATCAACCTGGTGGTGCCTTTCCCCGCCGGCGGCACCACCGATGTGCTGGCGCGCGCGCTGGGCCAGGAACTGGCCAAGAGCCTGGGCCAACCGGTAGTGGTGGAAAACAAGCCCGGCGCGGGCGCCACGCTGGGCGCCGACTACGTGGCCAAGGCCGCGCCGGACGGTTACGTGCTGCTGATGGGCGCCGTGCACCACACCATCGCCACCAGCGTGTACCGCAACCTGCAATACGACTTCCAGAAAGACTTCGCCCCGGTCACTACCGTGGCGCTGGTGCCGAACATCCTGGTGGTGAACCCCAAGGTGCCGGCGCAGACCGTGCAGGAACTGCTGGCGCTGGCGCGCCAGACGCCGGGCAAGCTGACCTTCGGGTCGAACGGCATGGGTACCGGGCAGCACCTGATCGGGGCGCAATTCCAGGACATGGGCGGCGTCAAGCTGCTGCACGTGCCGTACAAGGGCAGCGGGCCGCTGACCACCGACCTGCTGGGCGGACAGATCGACATGTCGTTCGACACCATCACGCCGGTGCTGCCGCATGTGAAATCGGGCAAGCTGCGCGCCCTGGCGGTCACCACCGACCAGCGCTCGGCCGCCCTGCCGGATACGCCCACCATGCAGGAAGCCGGCCTGAAGGGCTTCAACATGGGCACGTGGTTCGGCGTGCTGGCCCCGGCCGCCACGCCGCCGGACATCGTGGCACGCCTGAACGCGGAAATGGTGAAGATCATCCGCTCGCCCGAGTTCGGCAAGCGCATGGCCGAAATCGGCGCCGTGCCGATCGGCGACAGCAGCGCGCACATGGCCCGGCAGATCAAGGAAGATACGGAACGCTACGCCAAGCTGGTCAAGCAGGCGAACGTGGCGATCAACTGAAGGGCTGGAAACCATCGGGTGTCAGACACCCTGCGGGGTGTCTGACACCTGAAATACCCAGGCATGCCCAGACTGCCCCACCGCTCACCGTGGTGCCTGAAATAACCAGAGGTGCCGTGACTGGCCTGCGATGCGCCTCGAGGTGTCAGACACCCTGCGGGGTGTCTGACACCTGCAATACCCAGGCATGCCCAGACTGCTCCACCGCTCACCGTGGTGCCTGAAATAACCAGAGATGCTGTGGCTGGCTTGCCGCGCGCTTCGAGGTGCCTGACACAACCAGGAATACCGTGGTTGGCATTGCGATGCTCTTCCAGGTGTCAGACACCCCGCAGGGTGTCTGACACCCCTCTTTTCTCACCCACCCAGCAGCTACCAGCCCGCATCCTGGCCGCCCTGCCGGCGGTCCTGGAAGTAGTCGACCAGGAAGTCGATGAACACCCGCACCTTGGCCGACAGATGATGGCGTTCCGGGAAGACTGCGTGGATGTCGGCCGGCGGCAGCGCGTAGTCTTGCAGCAGCAACTCCAGCCGGCCCGAGCGCAGGTAGCGGGCCAGGTCCCATTCGGCGCGCTGCAGGATGCCCAGCCCGGCCAGGCCCCAGGTCAGCGTGACCTCGCCGTCGTTGCTGCTCAGGTGCCCGCGCACCTTGATGGTCTCGGTGCGCGGGCCCTGGCTGAAGCGCCATAGCCCGTAGGTATCGTCGTTCTGGCGCAGCACGATGCACTGGTGCCGCGCCAGGTCTTGCGGCGCGGCCGGGCGGCCGTGCTTTTTCAGGTAGGCCGGCGACGCGCACACCAGGCGGCGGTTCGGCGCGATGCGCCGGGCGATCAGGCGGGCGTCGGGGATATCGCCGAAGCGGATCGCCACGTCGAAGGCATCCTGTACGAAATCGCCGGGCGCGTCGGTCAGTTGCAGCTGCACCTCGACTTCCGGATAGCGGCGCGCGAACAGCACCACGGCCGGCGCAATGTAGCTGCGCCCGAACCCCAGCGGCGCATTGACCTTCAGCAGCCCGCGCGGCTGTGCCTGGCGGCTGGCGATGAGCTGGTCCAGGTGCTCGATGTCGCCCAGGATGCGGCGGGCGTTTTCCAGGTACAGCTCGCCCTCGGCCGTCAGGCTGATGCGGCGGGTGTTGCGGTTGAGCAGGCGCACCCCCAGGCGGTCTTCGATTTGCGCCAGCCGCTTGCTGACCGCCGCGGTGGTGACGCCCATTTCGCGCGCGGCCGCGGAAAAGCTGCCGGCGCGGGCCAGTTCGACCAGCAATTGCAGTTCTTGGGACTGGCCCATGGGCATTCGGCACCGTGTACAGAGATGGCGGCCATAGTAGCGCCAGGGCCGTCGGCGGGGCCAGCGGTGACCAGAGGTTGCATCTCTGCACAGATTATTTAGAATGAGAGTGGTTTTCATTTCTATTAACAATCACGCACCATGTCGAGCTCCCTGCCCGCGCCGCACGATGCCGTCCACGGCCTGTATCGCGACCACCATGGCTGGCTGGACGGCTGGCTGCGGCGCAAGCTGGGCAATGCCTGCGATGCCGCCGACCTGATGCACGACACCTTCGTGCGCGTGCTGCGTCATCGCGCCGAGCTGGCCAGGGTGCGCGAGCCGCGCGCCTACCTGACCACCATCGCCAAGCGCCTGCTGCTGAACCACTACCGGCGCCGCTCGCTGGAGCAAGCCTATATCGAGGCGCTGGCGGCGCTGCCCGAACCCCAGGCGCCGTCGCCCGAACAGCAGTTGCTGATCCTGGAAGCGCTGCACGAGATCGATGCGGTGCTGCATGCCCTGCCGGCGCGGGTGCGCGAGGCCTTCCTGCTGGCGCAGCTGGAAAAGCTGGCCTACGACGAGATCGCCCGGCGGCTGGATGTGTCGGTACGCACGGTGCAGCGCTATATCGTGCAAGGCTACGAACAATGCCTGCTGGCGACGTCGTGACGCCCGCCGACATCCCGCTGGATCGCGGCGTGGCGCGCGAGGCGGCGCGCTGGCTGATGCGGTTGGGCTCGGGCCAGGCCACCGCCGCCGACGTGCGCGCCTGCGACCGCTGGCGCGCCAGCGATGCCGAACACGAACGGGCCTGGCAGCGCGCGCAATCGTTGAACCGGGCGTTCGGCCTGATCCCCCCGGCCGTCGGCATGGCGGCGCTGGGACGGGCCGCGGCCAAGCCGCGCCGGGCCGCGCTGAAAGCGCTGGCGGCCATGATCGTGGCGCCGCCGCTGGCCTGGACGGCCTGGCATGCCGCGCCCGTCACCCGCTGGCGGGCCGACTACCGCACGGCGGCCGGCGAGCGGCGCGACTGGCGGCTGGCCGATGGCTCGCGCCTGTCGCTGAACACCGCCACGGCGGTCGACGTGGAACTGACCGACAGCGCGCGGGCGCTATGGCTGCGCGCTGGCGAAATCTACGTCGAAGCCACGGCGCAGGCCGGCCCGCCGCTGCGGGTGCAGACGCGCCTGGGCGCCATCCACGCGCACCGGGCCGCGCGTTTCGCGGTGCGTCTGGAACCGCACCGCTGCCATGTCGACGTGGCCGCGGGCCAGGTCGAGCTGCGGCCTTCGCGGGCCGATGCCCCGACCGTCGTGCTGGGCGCGGCGCAACGGGCGGCGTTCGATGCGGGCGCCGTCTACCCCTGGCAGGCCGCCGACCCGCGCGGCCCCGACTGGCTGCGCGGCGTGCTGCATGCCGACGCCATGCGGCTGGACGCATTCGCCGCCGAACTGGCGCGCTACCGGCCCGGCCTGGTGCGCTGCGATCCGGCAGTGGCGGCCTTGCGCATTTCCGGGGCGTTCCAGCTGGACAACACCGACGGCGTGCTGCAGGCGCTGCCGGCGTTGCTGCCGGTACAAGTGAGCTACCTGACGGCGTACTGGGTCACCCTGGGACCGGCGCCGTCCGCGTGAGCGCGCTCGTCGGACGCCCGGGCCGTTACAAAAAAATCCGCACGATGTTGTCCGGTTCCGGCGCGCGCGGGGTCATGGAAGGCAGAGGCAGCTTGCTGCCGGCACCCGACGACCCTGTCCGGAAGGAACCCCATGAGCGCTTTGCACACTTCCCGCCCGTTCGACCCGAATCCGCCGCCACACCGCGTCGCGCTGGCCGCCGCGGTGCACCGCGCGCTGCTGGTGCTTGCCATGGCAGGCGCCGCGGCAATGCCCGCCGGCACGGCGCACGCGCAGGCCGCGCCGGCGACGGCGCCGTTGCGCACCTACCAGGTGCCGGCCGGCGAGCTGGGCGCGGCGCTGGCGCGCTTTGCCGACCAGGCCGGCGTCACGGTGCTGTTCCAGCCCGATGCGGTGCGCGGCCGGCACAGCGCCGGCCTGCAGGGCCAGTACCCGGTGGAAGAGGCCCTGCGGCGCCTGCTGGACGGCACCGGCCTGGCCGCCCGCGAGCGCGGCGCGGGCGCGTTCGTGCTATTGCCGCAGGACGCGACGGTGCCCCAGCTGGCGCCCGTGACCGTGCAGGGCGACGCGCCGCGCGCCGAGCCCGCATGGACCAGCACCGCCACCCGGCAAGACCTGGACGGCCTGCAGGTGCGCAGTTGGGAAGACGTGGGCAAGCGGCTGGATGCCGGCGTGAACTACAACCGGCAGAACAGCAGCATCAACATCCGCGGCCTGGATGGCGACCGCGTGCTGACGCGCATCGACGGCATCCGCCTGCCCTGGCTGGACGACGGCGCGCGCGGCGTCAAGGGCGGCCTGAACGCGGTGAACTTCGATACCCTGTCGCGCCTGGACATCGTGCGCGGCGCGGACTCGGCCTCGGCCGGCTCGGGCGCGCTGGGCGGCGCGGCCGACCTGCGCACGCTGGACCCGGAAGACCTGCTGGGCGACGGGCGCGACTTCGGCGCGCTGCTCAAGGGCGACTACGATTCGGCCGACACCAGCCGCGCCGCCAATGCCGCGCTGGCCGGGCGCCTGCAGGCCAACACGACCTGGCTGCTGCAGGCCGGCGTGCGCAAGGGCCACGAACTGGACAACCGCGCCGACCACGGCGGCTACGGGCCCGAACGCAGCCGCCCCGACCCGGAAGACTACACCCAGCGCAACGTGCTGCTGAAGCTGCAGCAACGCATCGACGGCGGCCATCGCTTCGGCCTGACGGGCGAGTCTTTCCAGTACGACTCGGACAGCGACAGCAAGTACCTGCAGGGCCCGGACACCAGCTACCTGCTGGGCGAGAACACCGCCAGCGAGAAGATCAAGCGCGAGCGGGTGTCGCTGGACTACGAATACCAGGCCCCGCACGCCGGCGGCCCGATCGACAGCGCGCACGCGGTGGTGTACTGGCAGCGGCTGCGGCTGGACAAGGGGCTGGACGCGCTGCGCGGGGTGGATGCGCGCGCATCGATCATTCCCGGCGACCCGTTCCGCTACGGCTTCCCCAGCGGCGCCTACGGCCGCGACAACACTATCCAGGAAACCCTGTTCGGCGTGAACGGCGAAGCCACGCGGCGCTTCGACGGCTCCATCTCGCAACTGTGGACCGTCGGCGCGGAATGGATCGGCAACCGCACCGAGCAGTATTCCGACGGCTACGACAACTGCCCCGACGTGCCGGCCGGCCTGCCGGCGCCCTTCGGGCCGCGCGCCTGCGACATGCTGCACACCAACCAGGCAGACATGCCGCGCATCAAGGGCAGCCAATGGGCGGTATGGGCGCAGGACGAGATCGCCTTCGCCGAAGGGCGCTACACGCTGACCCCGGCCCTGCGCTACGACCACTACGAGCAGAAGCCGCAGGACACCGGCGGCTACGACAGCAACCCCAATGCCACCGGGCTGCCGCCGTCGTCCGGCGGCGGCAGGTTCTCGCCGCGCCTGCTGGGCACCTGGAAAGCGCGCGAACAAGTGACCTTGTATGCGCAGTACGCCTATGGCTACAAGGCGCCCACCGCCACCGAGCTGTACACCAACTACGGCAGCCCCGGCACCTACCTGCGCGTGGGCAATCCGTACCTGAAGCCCGAGACCAGCCGCGGCTGGGAGCTGGGCGCGCGCCTGGGCAACGACGAACTGGGCGGGGCGCTGTCGTTATTCGATACGCGCTACCAGGACTTCATCGACAAGCAGGTGCCGCTGACGCCCGATTCGCCGCAATGGCAGGCCGGCTGGGCCGGCCAGTATCCGCTGGGCGTGACCGGCGCGGTCAACCGCGCCCGGGTGCGCATCTATGGCGCGGAAGCCTCGGCCCACTGGCGCTTCGCGCCGGGCTGGCGCACCTGGGGCTCGCTGGCATGGACGATAGGCAAGGACCAGGACACCGGCCAATACCTGAACTCGGTGCCGCCGCTCAAGGCGATCCTGGGCCTGGGCTACGAGCGAGACCGCTGGGGCGTGGACGCCATGCTGACGGCGGCGGCGCGCCGCAACAAGGTCGAGTATCCCGACGCCACCGCCGACGCGCCCAATCCCGATTTCCGTGCGCCGGGCTATGGCGTGATGGACCTGATGGCGTACTGGAAGCCGGCCGCCGTCAAGGGGCTGCAGGTGCGCGCCGGCGTCTTCAACGTGTTCGACAAGAAGTACTGGGAAGCCATCAACGTTCCCACGGCCGGGGCGGTCGCCCTGCCGCGTCCGGTAGACTGGTACACGGAACCTGGGCGCAGCGTGCGCATTTCATTAACCTATCAATACTGAACCATGGGCCGGCACGCCACGGCCCGGGTTCCCCGGCCGTCCGCCGCGCCCGGACACAGGAGCCATTCCGATGAGCAACAACCGTTACACCGAACAGTCCGCGCAGCTGCGCGCCCGCCACGACGCTCTGGCGGCGGAACAGCCGGGGCAGCGGGCGCGCAACCAGGCCCAGGCGCTGGGCGTGTCCGAAGCGCAATGGGTGGCCGCGCAATGCGGCGGCCTGCGCGCCGTCGCGCTGAGCGCCGCCGAGTCGCCGCAGGAAATCTTTCGCGAACTGGGCACGCTGGGCGAAGTCATGGCGCTGACGCGCAACGAATGGTGTGTGCACGAGCGCCACGGCCGCTACGAATCCATCCAGGCCGGCGGGCCGGTGGGCCTGGTGCTGGGGCCGGATATCGACCTGCGCGTGTTCTTCAGCGGCTGGGACACGGCCTGGGCGGTAGAGCAGGATGGCCGCCATAGCCTGCAGTTCTTCGACCGCGCCGGCGTGGCGGTGCACAAGGTATACCGCACCGACGCCACCGACGCGTCGGCCTACGACGCCCTGGTGGCGCGCTTCGCGGGCGAACCGGCGTGGCCCGAGACCCAGCCCTATGCGGACAGCGACGAGGCCGACGCAGTCGCCGATCCGCAGGCCTTGCGCGCGGCCTGGCTGGCCATGCAGGACACCCACGAGTTCTTTCCCATGCTGCGCAAGTTCAAGGTGTCGCGGCTGGCGGCGCTGGATGCGGCCGGCACCGACCTGGCCCAGCGTGTGCCGGCCGACACGGCCGAGCGCATGCTGCAGGCGGCGGCCGAATCGGGGCTGTCCATCATGTGCTTCGTGGGCAACCGCGGCATGATCCAGATCCACACCGGGCCGGTGGCCAACCTGCGCCGCACGGGCCCGTGGTTCAATGTGCTGGACCCGCGCTTCAACCTGCACCTGAATACGCAGGCCATCGATTCGGCCTGGGTGGTCAGCAAGCCCACCAGCGACGGCTGGGTGACATCGCTGGAACTGTACGCGGACAACGGCGACCTGATCGTGCAGTTCTTCGGCGAGCGCAAGCCCGGCAAGCCCGAACTGGCGGACTGGCGGCGCCTGCTGGGCAGCCTGTGCCCGCAGCCGCTGGCCGCCTGACGGCAACAAGGAAACATGATGGCAGCAAGTCTGTTGAAGACGGCGCTGGCGATCCTGGCCACGGCCTGCCTGGCCGGCGCCGCGCACGCCGCGCCGGACGCGCCGGCACGGCGCGTGGTCACGCTGGGTGGCACGGTGACCGAGATCGCCTACGCGCTGGGCCAGGGCCATCGCCTGGTGGGCGATGACCTGTCCAGCCTGTATCCCGAGGCCGCCACCAAGCTGCCGCGCGTGGGCTATTACCGGGCCGTGCCGGTGGAAGGCGTACTGGCCCTGAAGCCGGACCTGGTGCTGGCGTCCGACCAGTCCGGCCCGCCTGCCGCGCTGGCGCGCCTGCGCGAAACCGGCGTGCGGGTCGAGACGATATCCGACCAGCCCACCGTGCAGTCGCTGGACGACCGCATCCGCCAGGTCGCCCGGGCGCTGGGCGTGCCCGAGCGCGGCGAACAGCTGGCCGGCTCGGTGGACGCGGCCCTGCGCGACGCGCGCGCCCTGCCCGATTCGCACGCGCGCGCGGTGCTGATCATGAACCGCACCGGCACGCCGCTGGGCGCGGGCGGCGGCACCGCCGCATCGCTGGTGCTGGAACTGGCCGGCTTGGTCAACGTGCTGGCCGACCAGCAAGGCTACAAGCCGCTGTCGGCCGAAGCGCTGGGCGCGCTGGCGCCGCAGGTGATCGTGGTGCCGCGCCTGTCGCTGGAAGCGGCGGGCGGCCTGGACAAGCTGCGCGCCTCGCCGGGCGTGGCCGCCACGCCGGCGGCCGCCCGCCAGTGCATCGTGGCCATGGACGACCTGCTGGTGCTGGGCACCGGCCCCCGCCTGCCGCAGGCCATTCGCACACTCAAGGAGACCGACTGTGTCGCTCGCCAGGGCCAGCCGACTCGCCCGGCCGGCTAGGCGCGCCGCGCCGCCCGCCGTGCTGGCCGGGCTGGGCGCGGCCGCGTTGCTGGTGACCCTGCTGGCCGCGCTGAGCGGCGCGGTGCACATCCCGCTGGCCGATGCGCTGCGCGTGCTGGCCGCCGGCCCCACGCAGCCCGACGACACGCTGTGGCGCAACGTGCTGCTGGACATCCGCCTGCCGCGCGTGCTGTTCGCCGCCGTGGCCGGCGCCGCGCTGGCCATCGCCGGCGCGGCCATGCAGGCCCTGTTCCGCAACCCGCTGGCCGAGCCTGGCCTGGTGGGCATTTCGGCCGGCGGCGCACTGGGCGCCGTGGGCGCCATCGTCTTGACGACCGGCGGCTTCGCGGTGACCGCGCCGGCCGCCTTCGCCGGCAGCCTGCTGGCCACGGCCGCGGCCTACGCGGTGGGCCGGCGCGTGTCCGGCGTGGCGGGCCTGCTGCTGGCGGGCATCGCCATCAACACGGTAGCGGGCAGCCTGATCGGCCTGCTGACCTACATGGCCTCGGATGCGCAGCTGCGCGACCTGACCTTCTGGAGCATGGGCAGCCTGGCCGGCGCCAGCTGGCCGCTGCTGGCTTTCCTGGCGCCCTGGACGCTGCTGTGGTCGGCCTGGCTGATGCGCCAGTGGCGCGCCATGAATGCGCTGCTGCTGGGCGAGCGCGAGGCGCAGCACCTGGGCTTCGCCCTGGTCACCGTGCGCTACAAGCTGGTGCTGGCCACCGCCCTGATCGTGGGGCCGCTGGTGGCGGCCACCGGCGGCATCGGCTTTGTCGGCCTGGTGGTGCCGCACCTGGTGCGCATGACGCTGGGCGCCGACCACCGCTGGCTGCTGCCGGCCTCGATGCTGGCCGGCGCGCTGGCGCTGACGCTGGCCGACTGGCTGGCGCGCATCGTGGTGATCCCGGCCGAACTGCCCATCGGCCTGGTCACCAGCCTGGTGGGCGGGCCGTTCTTCTTGTGGCTGCTGGCGCGGGGGCGCAAATTCTGATGAGCCTGCGCACGACAGACCTGGCCTTGTCGCGCGGCGGCGCGCGCATCTTGTCTGGCGTTTCGCTGGCGATCGAACCCGGCCGCGTGCTGGGGCTGCTGGGCGCCAACGGCGCAGGCAAGTCGACGCTGCTGGCGGCGCTGGCCGGCGAATTGCATGCCGACGAAGGCGCGATCGAGCTCAATGGCGCGGCATTGAGCCGCCTGCCGTTGCGCCGGCAGGCCCGCCAGCGCGCGGTGCTGCCGCAGAAACCGTCGCTGAGCTTCGACCTGGGCGTGCACGAAGTGGTGGCCATGGGCGCCTACCCGTTTCCCGAGCTGGACCCGGTGGAAGTCGACGAACTCGTTGGCGCGGCCCTGGCGCTGGCCGGCGTGCCGCACCTGGCGCAACGGCGCTACCCGGAATTGTCGGGCGGCGAACAGCAGCGCGTGCAATTCGCGCGCGTGCTGGCACAGTGCCAGGCGCCGCGCGACGCCGATACGCCGCGCTACCTACTGCTGGACGAACCGATTTCCAGCCTGGACCCCAAGCACCAGATCGAGCTGCTGCGCACCACTGCCGGCCTGGCGCACCGGCAGGGGCTGGGCGTGCTGGTGATCGTGCACGACGTCAACCTGGCGGCCCGCTGGTGCGACCGCCTGGTGATGCTGGGCAACGGCACGGTAGTGGCCGACGGCACGCCGGATGCGGTGCTGACGCCGGCCAACCTGCGTGCGGTGTACGACATCGACGCCGACGTACTGCCGCATCCCACCCTGCCGGGCAGGCTGCTGGTGCTGCCGCACTGATCACGCGAGCACGAACGCCGAAGCCGCCGCCGCGGAGAATGCACCCCAGATTGCCCCAGGTGTCAGACACCCCGAAGGGTGTCTGACACCGTTCGGTTAGCGAGCGAGCCTTTGCACACATTGGTGTCAGACACCCTTCGGGGTGTCTGACACCTGACTACACCACTGACTACGGCAAAGCAGGCCTCAAGGAAGCGCCACAAGACCGAGCACCGGGCAACAATCAGCTGGCCAGCGCCCTCATATCTGCGTACAGGTCAGGTGGTTGCCCCCAGATCCCCCAGGTGTCAGACACCCCGAAGGGTGTCTGACACCTGACTACACCGCTGACTACGGCAAAGCAGGCTTCAACGAAGCGCCACAAGGCCGAGCACCGGGCGGCAATCAGCTGGCCAGCGCCCGCATCTCGGCGTACAGGTCGGCCTTGCCTTCGAAACCGATGCCCGGCAGTTCGGGCAAGGTGACGATGCTGTCGCGCACCTGCACGCCATCCGGGAAGCCGCCGTACGGCTGGAACAGGTCTGGGTACGACTCGTTGCCTCCCAGCCCCAGCCCCGCGGCGATGGCCAGCGACATCTGGTGCCCGCCGTGCGGGATGCAGCGCGACGCCGACCAGCCGTTGTCTTTCAGCATGTCCAGCGTGCGCAGGTATTCCACCAGCCCGTAGCTGAGCGCGCAGTCGAATTGCAGCCAGTCGCGGTCGGGCCGCATGCCGCCGTAGCGGATCAGGTTGCGCGCGTCCTGCATCGAGAACAGGTTCTCGCCGGTGGCCATGGGGCGGTCGTAGTGGTTGGCCAGTTCGGCCTGCAGGGCGTAGTCCAGCGGGTCGCCGGCTTCTTCGTACCAGAACAGGTCGTACTGCGACAGGGCCTTGGCATATTCGACCGCCGTCTTCAGGTCGAAGCGGCCGTTGGCATCGACGGCCAGGCGCTGGCCCGGGCCCAGCAGCTTCAGCACCGCCTCGATGCGCTCGCAATCCTGCGCCAGCGAGGCGCCGCCGATCTTCTTCTTGACGACCGAGTAGCCGCGATCCAGGTAGCTTTGCATTTCGCGCCGCAGGCCGTCCAGGCCCTGGCCCGGCCAGTAGTAGCCGCCGGCCGCGTAGACAAACACGTCGCGGTTGGCCTGGCCGTTGCCGTAGCGTTCGGCCAGCAATTGGTAAAGCGGCTTGCCCTCGATCTTGGCCACCGCGTCCCACACCGCCATGTCGATGGTGCCCACCGCCACCGACCGTTCGCCATGGCCGCCGGGTTTTTCGTTGGTCATCATGGCGGCCCAGATCTTGTGCGGATCGAGATTGTCGCGCGTGTCGTCGCGCAGGCTGGCCGGGTCGGCCTGCAGCACGCGCGGCGCGAAGCGGTCGCGGATCAGGCCGCCCTGCCCGTAGCGGCCGTTGGAATTGAAGCCGTAGCCCACCACCGGCTTGCCGTCGCGCACCACGTCGGTCACCACCGCCACCAGGCTGAGCGTCATCTTGGAAAAATCGATGTACGCGTTGCGGATGTTCGACTGGATAGGACGGGTGGATTCGCGGATATCGACGATCTTCATGAGCAGGCTCCGGCAGTGGCGGGACGGCGCCGGCATGCCGGCGATGGATGCGGCGTATTATCGGGGCCGTGCGGCACGCTTGCCCAATGCCGTTTTTTTCTGCTTTCATGCTTTGTAGGCATCGCCCATGAACCTGTCCTGGCTGGAAGACTTCCTGGCGCTGGCGGCCAGCGGCAACTTCTCGCGCGCCGCCCAGGACCGCCACATGACGCAGCCCGCCTTCAGCCGCCGCATCCGCGCGTTGGAAGACTGGCTGGGCGTGGCCCTGTTCGACCGCGCCACGCATCCGGTCGCCCTGACCGAAACGGGCGAATGGTTCCGCGCCACCGCGCAAGAGATCCTGGGGCGCGTGGCGCGCGTGCCGGACGAGGCCCGCGCCGTGGCCGCCGCGGGTTCGGCCACCTTGCGCTTTGCCGCCACCCACGCGCTGTCGCTGACCTTCCTGCCGCAATGGCTGCGCGGGCTGGAATCGCGCACGCCCATCGGGCCGATCCAGCTGGTGTCCGACATGCTGCAGCAATGCGAGGCCTGGATGCAGCAGGGCCGCGTGCAGTTCCTGCTGTGCCATACCCATGCGCAGGCGCCGGGCCGGCTGGACACGCCGGCTTACCGCTCGCTGAAAATCGGCACCGATACGCTGGTGCCGGTCTGCGCGCCGGACCGCGGCGGCCGGCCGCGCCATGCGCTGGCCGCCGGCGCGCGCAAGGCCGTGCCGATGCTGGCCTACAGCGCCGAATCGGGCCTGGGCCGGCTGGTGCGCGCCCTGCTGGGGCCGGCGCTGCCGCGCGCCAAGGTCGAACCGGTCTTCACCGCGCACCTGGCCGCGGTGCTGAAAAGCATGGCGCTGGACGGACGCGGGGTGGCCTGGCTGCCCCGCAGCCTGGTCGAGGCCGAACTGGGCCAGCGCCGGCTGGTGGAAGCGGGCGACGCCGCCTGGCAAGTCACCGCCGACATCCGGCTGTTTCGCGCCAGCGCCGCGCAAACGCCGGCGGCCGAGGCATTCTGGCTGGCCGCCGCGGCCGCGCACGAACGCCAGCCCTAGCGGGAACTATCCCTGCCGGCCGCATCTAATTTGCATAAGCACAATATGCGTCGCCCTTCATGGACCTGGACTGGCACCAGCAACTCGGCAGCAGCCTGCTCTGGCTGCTGTACTGCTTTGCCATTGCCGGCGCCGCCTCGGCCGCCATCGTCTATGCACTGGCGCGCGGCACCCGCTGGGGCCGGCAATTCTGGCGCCTGGCCTGGCCCTACCTGACCCCGCGCCGCAGCTGGCGGCCGCTGCTCAGCCTGGGCCTGCAACTGCTGCTGGCGCTGGCCGGGGTGCGCATGACCGTGCTGTTCTCGTACTGGTACCAGGGCTTCTACAACGCGTTGCAAGCCCTGAACGCGCGGGCCTTCTGGATCATGCTGGGCATATTCGGCGTGCTGGCCGCGGTGCACGTGTCGCGCGCCTTGCTCGACTACTACGTGGGGCAGGCCTTCGAGATCGACTGGCGCGTCTGGCTTAACGCACACCTGACGCAAGACTGGCTGGACGGCAACGCCTATTACCGCAGCCAGTTCCTGGACGCCCCCGTCGACAACCCCGACCAGCGCATCGAGCTGGACATCGCCTCGTTCGTGACCGGCTCGCGCACGCTGGCGCTGGGCGCCATCGGCGCGGTGGTGTCGCTGGCGGCGTTCACGCAGATCCTGTGGAACCTGTCCGGCCCGCTGCAGCTGGGCAGCATCGAGTTGCCGCGCGCCATGGTGCTGCTGGTGTACCTGTACGTGATCGTGGCCACGCTGCTGGCCTTCAAGGTGGGGCGGCCGCTGATCCGCCTGAACTTCCTGGCCGAGCAATTGACCGCCAATTTCCGCTATGCCCTGGTGCGGCTGCGCGAAAACGCCGAGAACATCGCCTTCTACCAGGGCGCGAACGTCGAGCGGCGGACGCTGGCCACGCGCTTCGCCGCCTATATCGGCAACCTGTGGGCCCTGATCCGCCGTACGCTGAAGTTCGACGGCTTGAACCTGGCCGTCAGCCAGGTGGCCGTGGTGTTTCCCTTCATGCTGCAGGCCCCGCGCTTCTTCAGCGGCGCGATCAAGCTGGGCGACGTCATGCAGACCTCGCAGGCGTTCGGCCAGGTACAGGACGCGTTGTCGTTCTTCCGTACGTCGTACGACAGCTTTGCCCAATACCGCGCCACCTTGACGCGGCTGGACGGTTTCCAGGATGCCAACCGGCAGGCGCGCGCGCTGCCGCAGGTCAACCTGCGGGCGCAGCCCCGTGGCCTGCGCATCGACGCGCTGGGCGTGCGCCGCCCCGATGGCGGCCCGCTGCTGCAGGGCCTGCAATTGCAGCTGGCGCCCGGCCAGGCGTTGCTGATAAAGGGGCCCTCGGGCAGCGGCAAGACCACCCTGCTGCGCGCGCTGGCCGGCCTGTGGCCATACGCGCAGGGCCAGGTGCACCGGCCCGCGGGCGCGCAGGCGCTGTTCCTGTCGCAACGGCCCTACCTGCCGCTGGGCGACCTGCGTGCCGCGCTGGCCTACCCGGCCGCGGCCGGCCCCGCCGACGACGCGCGGCTGGCCGATGCGCTGCAACGCACGCAACTGGCTCACCTGGCCGATGCCCTGGACCGGGCCGGCGACTGGTCGCGCGTGCTGTCGCTGGGCGAACAGCAGCGCCTGGCCTTCGCCCGCGCGCTGTTCAACCAACCGGCCATCCTGTTCCTGGACGAGGCCACCTCGGCCACCGACGAAGGCCTGGAACATGCGCTGTACGCCTTGCTGCGCACGGCGCTGCCCGACTGCATGCTGGTCAGCGTGGGGCATCGCGGCACGCTGGATGCCTTCCACGACCAGGTGCTGCGCCTGGACGGCCGGGGCGGCTGGCGCCTGGCGCGTCAGGCAGGCCCGGCCGGCAGCGCCACGCCCGGCGACGACGCCGAACGGGTGCCCGGCAACGGGCTGCAGGTTTGCGGATGATAGGTGTGCACCAGCGACAGCTTCACCTGGCTGCTGCCGTTCTGGCGCGCGGCGTGCAGGGTGCGGCAATGGAAGAACACCACGTCGCCCGGCTGCAGTTCGGGACAGACCGCGCGGTCGATCCAGGCCTGGTTTTCCGGCAGTTCGGCGCGGAAGAATTTCTTGCCGTCGAACTGCGAGGCCGAGAACGACGCCGCGTGCGAGCCCGGCAGGAAATACAGCCCGCCGTTGTCGGCGGTTTCATGGCCCAGCGCCAGCCAGGACGACACCAGGTCGTCGTCGGTGAACGACCAGTAGCGGATGTCCTGGTGCCAGCCGGTCAGACTGCCATAGGCCGGGTGCTTGGTCATCACGCAGTTGTGATGCACGGTGGACAGCACCGGCGTATCGGCGAAGTACGTGCGCAGCCAATCGCCCACGGCCTGTGACGTGGCCCAGGCCTGGAACAGGGGGCCGCGCCCGTAGGCGCCCAGCAGGCGGCGCACGGTCGCGCCGCCTTGCGCCTGGCGCGAGGCCGGCGCGCCGGGATATTGCAGGTCGGCCTCGTATTCCACGGGGCCCACCGCCTGCGCCAGCTGGCGCTGCGCCTCGTTGCGCAGCGCGGCCACCACGGCCGGCGCGGCGAACTGCCTGGCGACCACGAATCCTTGTTGCCGCAGGGTCGCCACCTGCTCGGCCACGGATGATGCAGACATGTTTACCTCCAGGGCCTGTCAACCCTGTATCAGTCTTTGCGCGGCTCGGCGGCAGCTTCGAGCCGGGCAGTATCACGTTCGCGCTCGACGTTGCGCACCCATTCGCGCCACACCGCCACCAACAGCGCCATCAGTACCGGCCCGACGAACAGGCCGACGATGCCCATGGTCTTGACGCCGCCGATCAGCCCGAAGAACGTGGGCAGGAACGGCAGCTTGACCGGCCCGCCCACCAGGCGCGGGCGCAGCGTCTTGTCGACGATGAACAATTCGATCGTACCCCAGGCGAACAATGCCAGGCCGGCCACCATGTGGCCCGAGCCGATCAGGTACAGGGACACCAGCGTGAACGACAACGGCGCGCCGCCCGGGATCAACGCCATGAACCCCGTCACCACGCCCAGCAGCACCGGCGAAGGCACGCCGGCCAGCCAATAGGCCAGGCCCAGCACCACGCCTTCGCCGACGGCGATCAGGCTCATGCCCGTGACAGTGGAACCCACGGTGGCCGGCACCACGCGCGAAAAACGCTGCCAGCGCGTGGGCAGGATGCGCTCGCCCAGGACGTCCAGCTGGGCGATCATGCGGTCGCCGTCTTTGTAGACGAAGAACAGGGTGATCAGCATGAACACCACGTTCAGCAACAGCTGGAACGCATTGCCGGTGGCCGACAGCACCATGCGGTAGATGTTGCCCAGGTGCTCGCCGCTGACCATTTCCACCATGGCGCCCAGCGCGTGGGGTTCGCCCAGGTAGGTTTGCCAATACACCGACAGGCGCGGGCCGATCACCGGCAGCGAGGAAATCCAGACCGGCACCGCCACGCCGTGCCGGTTGGCGGCCAGGGCCCATGCGAAGAAATTGCTGGCTTCCTGCACGGCATACGACAGCGCCAGCGTCAGCGGCACGATCAGGACCAGGATGACGCCCACCAGGGCCACCGTGGCCGCCGGGATGGTGCGCCCGCCGAACCAGCGGGCGATGCGCTGGAACACGGGCCAGGTGGCCAACCCGATGATCAGCGCGGCCAGCGCCGGCACCAGGAAACCGCTAAGGAAATAAGCGCCCGCCAGCAGCACCAGCAGAAGTAGCCAGCGGGCGATCAGGTACGCGGGTAGGACGGGCTGCTGCATGGGCTGGGCAATAAGGGGTGGACGCGACGCACAAATATACAGTACGGGAATCACTCCACCGCCCGCCCCCGGGCCGGCCGCCTGCCTGGGCCGGCCGCGCTACAGCACGTATTCGGCCTCGACCGCCACGCCGCGCCGGGTGGCCCGTTCGGCCGCGGGGGTCAGTTCGGCCTTGCCGATGCCGTGGTTGCAGCCCTCGGTGCCGTCGCCGCCGCTGAGCAGCGGGCAGCGGGCGAACAGTTCGGCCACCCAATCCGAGAACACGCGCACCTTCGGCGACAGCTGGCGGCTTTGCGGGTACAGCAGCGAAATCGGCACCGGCCGCGGTTTCCACTGGGGCAGCACCTCGATCAGCTCGCCCGCCTGCAGGTGCGGCAGCGCCATGAAGCGCGCCGTCTGCACCAGCCCGAAGCCCTGCAGGGCGCAGGCCAGGTGCGCGCTCCAGTCGTTGACCGACACGCAGCCGGGCACGTCGATTTCGCGCGTCTTGCCGTCGATGACGAAATCCCAGTTGCAGTTGCGCCCGGACCGGCTGGAAAAGTAATGCACCGCGTAGTGGCTTTTCAGGTCCTCCAGCGTGTGCGGCATGCCCTGGCGTTCCAGGTACGACGGCGCCGCGCAGGTCAGCACCTGGAACGTGCCGATGCGCCGCGCCACCAGGCTGGAATCTTCCAGGTCGCCGCCGCGGATCACGCAGTCGACCGCTTCCTGCACCATGTCGACCCGGCGGTCGCCCATGCCGATGACCAGCTCGACATCGGGGTAGCGCGTATGGAATTCGCACAACGCCGGGATCAGGATCAGGCGGCCGATGCTGGCGGGCACGTCGATGCGCAGCTTGCCCTTGGGGCGCAGCGCCGCTTCCTGGAAGCACGCTTCGGTTTCCTCGACTTCGGCCAGGATGCGGGTGCTGTGCTCGTAATAGGCGGCGCCGTCCGGCGTCAGGCTGATGCGCCGCGTGGTGCGGTTCAGCAGGCGCACGCCCAGGCGGCGCTCGAGGTGCTGGACGGCGGTGGTGACAGTGGTGCGGGGCAACGCCAGGCTGTCGGCCGCCCGGGTGAAGCTGTTGGCGTCGACAACGCGCACGAAGACCTGCATAGCTTGAAAGCGGTCCATGGTCGTGTCCTGGATGGCAATAGATGAAGTGCGCTCAGCATAACGCGCTTTGGGCCGATATTGTTCGCCCGGTTCGAACAGTGTTGACGAACCAACGATGTTTATCCCCTGGGGCAAAACATTCAAAATGCAATCGTCTTGAATTGACCGATAGCCTCTGACCAACGCGACCGCGCTGGTCCCCGCCCCGCGGGACGCCATCTTCCCCGCTGCCCTCGGTCATTCGTCCCCATATTTGTTCAAGGAAACACCATGACTGTTTCGCGCCAACGCATTGTATTGCTGGCGGCTTTCGCGGCCCTGATCGCCGCCGGCGGCGGCTATACCCTGCTGCGCGGCGGCCCCGCCGGCGCGGGGGCGGCCCAGGCCCAGGCGGCGCCGGCCGCTCCCGCGGTCGATGTGGCGCCCGCGCTGGGCAAGACCATCATCGATTGGCAGGATTATTCCGGCCGGCTGGAAGCCATCGACCGGGTCGACATCCGGCCGCTGGTGTCCGGCACCCTGACCGCCGTCCATTTCCGCGACGGCAGCCTGGTGAACAAGGGCGACCCGCTGTTCACCATCGACCCCCGCCCCTACGCCGCCGAAGTCGACCGCGCCAGCGCCCAGCTGGCGGCGGCGCGCGCCCGGGTGGCGTTCACGGCCTCGGAACTGGCGCGCGGCAAGCGCCTGCTGGCGGAAAACGCCATCGCCCGGCGCGACTTCGAATCCAAGCGCAACGACGCCCGCGAGGCCGCCGCCAACCTGCAGGCGGCCGAAGCGGCGCTGGACGCGGCCCGGCTGAACCTGGGCTACACGGAAATCGTGGCGCCGGTGGCCGGCCGCGTGTCGCGCGCCGAAGTCACCGAGGGCAACGTGGTGGCCGCCGGCGCCGGTTCGGTGGCCCTGACCACCCTGGTGTCGGTGTCGCAGATGTACGCGGCGTTCGACGTGGACGAGCAGGCCTACCTGAAATATGTCAGCCCGGCCCGCGCGTCGGACGCCTCGGTGCCGGTGCAACTGGGCCTGGCCAACGAGGGCGGCTATTCGCGCGAGGGCGTGGTGTATTCGGTGGACAACCGCATCGACACGGCCTCGGGCACCATCCGCGTGCGGGCCGTGTTCAACAACGCCGACGGCCTGCTGGTGCCGGGCATGTACGCCCGCATCCGCCTGGGCGGCACCGAACCGCGCCAGGCCGTGCTGGTCGAGGAACGCGCCATCGGCACCGACCAGGACAAGCGCTTCGTGCTGGTGGTGGACGACGCCAACCGCACGGCCTACCGCCAGGTCTCGCTGGGCGCCAGCCAGGGCAAGCTGCGCGTCATCACCAACGGCCTGAACGCCGGCGAGCGCATCGTCGTCAACGGCCTGCAGCGGGTGCGCCCGGGCGAGACCGTCGCCCCCAACCTGGTTTCCATGGACACGCCGCCGGCGGCCGTCCAGACCGCCGCGGCCAGCCTGAACTAGTCCCCGGCTACCGGAATCAAGCATGAATATCTCGAAATTCTTCATCGACCGGCCGATCTTCGCGGGCGTGCTATCGGTGGTGGTGCTGCTGGCGGGCCTGCTGGCCATGTTCCAGCTGCCCATCTCCGAGTACCCCGAAGTCGTGCCGCCCTCGGTGGTGGTGCGGGCCCAATATCCCGGCGCCAACCCGAAGGTCATCGCCGCCACCGTCGCCTCGCCGCTGGAAGAGTCCATCAACGGCGTGGAAGACATGCTGTACATGCAGTCGCAAGCCAACAGCGACGGCAACCTGGCGGTCACCGTGTACTTCAAGCTGGGGGTCGACCCGGACAAGGCCCAGCAACTGGTGCAGAACCGCGTGTCGCAGGCGTTGCCGCGCCTGCCGCCCGACGTGCAGCGCCTGGGCGTGACCACCACCAAGAGCTCGCCCACCCTGACGCTGGTGGTGCACCTGATCTCGCCGGACGACCGCTACGACATCACCTACCTGCGCAACTACGCGGTGCTGAACGTCAAAGACCGTCTGGCGCGCATCAGCGGCGTGGGCGAAGTGCAGATCTGGGGGTCGGGCAGCTATTCGATGCGCGTCTGGCTGGACCCGCAGAAAGTCGCCCAGCGCGGCCTGACCGCCACCGACGTGGTCAACGCGATCCGCGAGCAGAACGTGCAGGTGGCCGCGGGCGTGATCGGCGCCTCGCCCACGCAGGGCGACGTGCCGATGCAGTTCTCGGTGAATGCGCAGGGCCGCCTGCAGAACGAGACCGAATTCGGCAACATCATCCTGAAATCGTCGCCCGACGGGGCCGTGACGCGCCTGTCGGACGTGGCGCGCATCGAGCTGGGCGCGCAGGAATACGGCCTGCGCTCGCTGCTGAACAACAAGCCCGCCATCGGCATGGGCATCATGCAGTCGCCCGGCGCCAATGCACTGGACGTCTCGGCCCAGGTGCGCGCGGCCATGCAGGAATTGTCGGCCGACTTCCCGCCGTCGGTGGAATACCGCATCGAATACGACCCCACGCAGTTCGTGCGGTCCAGCATCAAGGCGGTGATCACGACCCTGCTGGAAGCCATCGCCCTGGTGGTGCTGGTGGTGATCGTGTTCCTGCAGACCTGGCGCGCGTCCATCATCCCGCTGCTGGCGGTGCCGGTGTCCATCGTGGGCACGTTCTCGCTGCTGCTGCTGTTCGGCTATTCGATCAACGCGTTGTCGCTGTTCGGCATGGTGCTGGCCATCGGCATCGTGGTGGACGACGCCATCGTGGTGGTCGAGAACGTCGAGCGCAACATCGCGGCCGGGCTGACCCCGCGCGAGGCCACCTACCGCGCCATGCGGGAAGTCAGCGGGCCGATCGTCGCCATCGCCCTGACGCTGTGCGCGGTGTTCGTGCCGCTGGCCTTCATGACCGGGCTGTCGGGCCAGTTCTACAAGCAGTTCGCCATGACCATCGCCATTTCGACGGTGATCTCGGCCTTCAACTCGCTGACGCTGTCGCCGGCGCTGTCGGCCCTGCTGCTCAAGGGCCACCACGACAAACCCGACTGGCTGACGCGCGGCATGAACCGGGTGTTCGGCGGCTTCTTCAACTGGTTCAACCGTTTCTTCGGCCGGGCGTCCGATTCCTATGCCACGGGCGTCACCGGCGTGATCCGCCGCAAGGCCGGCGCCATGGGCGTGTACGCCGTGCTGGTGGCGGCCACCGTGGGCATCTCGTATATCGTGCCCGGCGGCTTCGTGCCGGCGCAGGACAAGCAGTACCTGATCGGCTTCGCGCAGCTGCCCAACGGCGCCTCGCTGGATCGCACCGAGGACGTGATCCGCCGCATGTCGGACATCGCCCTGAAAGAGCCGGGCGTGGAAAGCGCCATCGCCTTCCCGGGGTTGTCGATCAACGGCTTCACCAACAGCTCGAGCGCCGGCATCGTGTTCGTGACGCTCAAGCCCTTCGGCGAGCGCCACGACGCCGCCCTGTCGGGCGATGCGATCACGGGCAGCCTGAATGCCAAGTTCGCCGGCATCAAGGACGCCTTCATCGCGGTGTTCCCGCCCCCGCCCGTCATGGGCCTGGGCACCATGGGCGGCTTCAAGCTGCAGATCGAAGACCGCGCGGCCATGGGTTACGCCGAGCTGGACAAGGCCACGCAGGCCTTCCTGGCCAAGGCGCGCCAGGCCCCCGAACTGGGCCCCACGTTCTCGAACTACCAGATCAACGTGCCGCAACTGGACGTGGACCTGGACCGGGTCAAGGCCAAGCAGCTGGGCGTGCCGGTGACCGACGTCTTCGACACCCTGCAGATCTACCTGGGCTCGATGTACGTGAACGACTTCAACCGGTTCGGCCGCGTGTTCCAGGTGCGGGCCCAGGCCGACGCGCCGTTCCGTGCGCACCCCGACGACATCCTGCAACTGAAGACGCGCAGCGATACCGGCCAGATGGTGCCGCTGTCGGCGCTGGTGGACGTGAAGCAGACCTTCGGGCCGGAAATGGTGGTTCGCTACAACGGCTTCACCGCCGCCGACATCAACGGCGGCCCGGCGCCCGGCTATTCGTCGGACCAGGCGCAGGACGCGGCCGAGCGCATCGCCGCCGAGACGCTGCCGCGCGGCATCAAGTTCGAATGGACCGACCTGACCTACCAGCAGATCCTGGCGGGCAACGCGGGCATCTGGGTGTTCCCCATCAGCGTACTGCTGGTGTTCCTGGTGCTGGCGGCGCTGTACGAAAGCCTGACGCTGCCGCTGGCGGTGATCCTGATCGTGCCGATGAGCATCCTGGCGGCGCTGACCGGGGTCTGGCTGACGGGCGGCGACAACAACATCTTCACGCAGATCGGCTTGATGGTGCTGGTGGGCTTGTCGGCCAAGAACGCGATCCTGATCGTGGAGTTCGCCCGCGAGCTGGAAATGCAGGGCAGCACGCCGCTGGCGGCGGCCATCGAAGCCAGCCGGCTGCGCCTGCGCCCGATCCTGATGACGTCCATCGCCTTCATCATGGGGGTGGTGCCGCTGGTGCTGTCCTCGGGCGCCGGCTCCGAGATGCGGCATGCCATGGGCGTGGCGGTGTTCTTCGGCATGCTGGGCGTGACGCTGTTCGGCCTGTTCCTGACGCCGGTGTTCTACGTACTGCTGCGGTCCCTGGGCGCGCGCCAGCTGCATTCGGCCGCACCGCACCAGGCCCCGGTCACCGCGCCGCACACCGGCCATTGAAGAGAAGCATTGATCATGAAGCACTTATTGACACGTGCCCCCGCCCTGTTGGCCGCGCTGCTGGTGCTGGCCGGCTGCGCGGTGGGCCCCGACTACCAGCGGCCCGAGGTCAGCACGCCGGCGGCCTTCAAGGAAGCCCTGCCCGCGCATGAAGCCGGCACCTGGCAAACCGCCCAACCCGCCGAACAGGCGCTGCGCGGCGAATGGTGGAAGCTGTTCGGCGACGAGACGCTCAACGCGCTGGAAGCCGAGGCGCAGCAGGCCAACCAAAGCCTGCAGGCCGCCGCGGCCCGCCTGAAGCAGGCGCGCGCGCTGCTGGGCTCGGCGCGCTCGGACCGGTTCCCCACCGTGGATGCCGGCTTCGGCCCCACGCGCCAGCGTCCATCGCCGGCCTCGCAAGGCTTGTCGGCCGGCGACTCGACCGACCCCTCGACGCTGTGGCGCGCCCAGGTGGGCGTGTCGTACGAGGTGGACCTGTTCGGCCGCGTGGCGTCCAATGTGGATGCCGCCACCGCCGACGCGCAGCAAAGCGAGGCCCTGTATCGCTCGGTATTGCTGGCGGTGCAGGCCGACGTGGCGCAAGCCTACTTCCAGGTGCGCGAGCTGGATTCGGGCCTGCAGCTGTACCGGCGCACCGTCGACCTGCGCGCCGAGACCCTGCAGCTGATCCAGCGCCGCTACGATGCGGGCGACATCAGCGAACTGGACCTGGCGCGCGCCCGCTCGGAACTGGAATCGGCACGTTCCGAGGCCCTGGGCTTCGAACGCCGCCGCGCCAACGCCGAACATGCGCTGGCCGTGCTGCTGGGCAAGGCGCCGGCCGATCTCAGCCTGCCCTCGCAGCCGTTGACGCGCATCTCGGTCAATGTGCCGGCCGGCCTGCCGTCCACCCTGCTCGAGCGCCGTCCCGACATCGCCGCGGCCGAGCGCGCCATGGCGGCCGCCAATGCGCGCGTCGGCGTGGCGAAGTCGGCCTTCTTTCCCAGCCTGAACATCACCGGCGCGGCGGGCTTCGAGTCCGCGGAACTGGGCGACCTGTTCGAGTGGTCCAGCCGCACGTTCCTGCTGGGGCCGCTGGTGGGGGCCGCGCTGTCCTTACCGATTTTCGACGGCGGACGCCGGCAGGCCGGGCTGGACCGCGCCCGCGCCGTCTATGAAGAAGACGTGGCCAACTACCGGCAAACCGTGCTGACGGCCTTCCGCGAAGTGGAAGACAACCTGGCCAACCTGCGCATCCTGTCCACCCAGACCGACGTGCACGATGCGGCGCTACAGGCCTCGCAGCGCGCGGCGCACATTTCGCTGACGCAATACCGCGAAGGCTCGATCAGCTACCTGGATGTGATCGAGGCCGACCGCACGGTGCTGGCGCAGCAGCGCGTGGCGGTGCAACTGGACGGCGAACGCGCCCGCTCGGCCGTGAACCTGGTGCGGGCATTGGGCGGCGGCTGGGACACGCCGCTGCCCGCGTCGCTGGCGCAACGCTGACGGGCGGGGCGGCCCCCCCACCCGCGCCCCCCGCGACTCGGCCATAATGTGGCGTCATGCCCGTCTCTTCCCGTTCCGCTGCGCCTGCCGCTGCGGCCCGCCCGGCGCCGGCCCGGCTGTTCTTCGCGCTATGGCCTGGGCCCGCACTGGCCGCCACGCTGGCGGACTGGGCCGCACAAGCCCAGGCCGCCTGCGGCGGGCGCGTCATGCAGCCCGCCACCATGCACCTGACCTTGGCATTTTTGGGCGCGGTCGACGCTGAGCGCGCGGCCGCGCTGGCCGCCGCCACGGCGCGCCAACGCGTGGCGCCGGGCAGCCTGACGCTGGACCGCTACGGCGCCTTCGCGCGGCAACGCATCGTCTGGGCCGGCCCGGCCGAAACCGGCGCCGCGCTGCAACATACCCACGACGCCCTGTGGCACTGGCTGGAACCGCTGGGCTGGCAACGGCCGACCCAGCCCTTCACGCCCCACGTCACGCTGCTGCGCCGCGCCGCCAGCCTGGACCTGCCGCCGGCCGTGCCGGCGCCGGCCCCCTGGCGCTACGACCGCTACCTGCTGGTGGAATCGCGCCCGCAGGACGCCGCCGCCCGCTACCGCGTGCTGGCCTGCACCGCCCTGTAACCGCCCGGCCGCGGCGCATGGCACAATCGGGGCCCGCCCCTGCCGCGCACGCGCCATGCTCATCCTGCTAGACCAAGACGGTGTCCTGGCCGACTTCGAACACGCGTTCCTGGATGCGTGGCGCCGGCAGTACCCCGACATCGCGCCGGTGGCCTACGAGAACCGCCGCTCGTTCCGCATCCTGGAAGACTACCCGCCCGAATTGCGCGCTCGCGCCGAGGCCATCTATACCGCGCCCGGCTTCATCCGCAACCTGCCGCCGGTGGCCGGCGCCATCGAGGCCTTCCACGAACTGGTGGCGCTGGGCATGGACGTGCGCATCTGCTCGTCGCCCCTGCACCAATTCGAGAACTGCGTGGCGGAAAAATACCTGTGGGTCGAGCGCCACCTGGGCCGCCCCGCCACCCAGCGCCTGATCCTGACGCGCGACAAGACCCTGGTGCGCGGCGACCTGCTCATCGACGACAAGCCGCATATCGAAGGGGCGGTGCGCCCCAGCTGGCGCCATGTCATCTACGACGCCCCTTACAACCGCCAGGAAACCGACCGCCCGCGCCTAACCTGGGCGAACTGGCGCGGCGTGCTGGCCGGCGAGCTGTACCGGTCGGACCACTAGCCGCCCCCGCGCGCCCTGCCGGGGCCCGGCGCAAATTACTGTGCTGCGCGCCCCCGAAAACCGCTATTCTGGTGCCAGCGATTCCCGCCGCGGGCCGCCCCCTGCCCTCCGGCACCCGCATCGCCCGAGGAGACCGCGCCATGAATCTGCATCGCCTGCTCAAGCAACGCCAGGCCGACCATAAACCCTTGCGGGTCGCCCTGGTGGGCGCCGGCAAGTTCGGCTCGATGTTCCTCAGCCAGGCCCGGCGCACGCCAGGCATCCAGCTGGTGGCCGTGGCCGACCTGCAACCGGCCCGGGCGCGCGCCGCGCTGACGCGGGTGGGCTGGCCGGCCGACGCCCTGAAGGCCGACAGCCCGCACGACGCGACGCGGTCGGGCCGGGTGTATTTCAGCGACGACAGCCGGTCCGTCATCGCCAGCCCGGAAGTCGAGATCGTGATCGACGCCACCGGCCAGGCGGCCGCCGGTATCGAGCACGTACTGACCTGCTGCGAATACGGCAAGCACATCATCATGGTCAACGTCGAGGCCGACGCGCTGGCCGGCCCCCTGCTGGCGCGGCGCGCCCGCGAGGCCGGCATCGTGTATTCGCTGGCCTATGGCGACCAGCCCGCCCTGATCTGCGACATGGTCGACTGGGCGCGCGCCAGCGGTTTCGAGGTCATCGCCGCCGGCAAGGGCACCAAGTACCTGCCCGAGTTCCACACCTCTACGCCGGACACGGTATGGCCGTACTACGGCTTCACCGACGAGATGGTGGCCGCGGGCGATTTCAACGCGCAGATGTTCAACAGCTTCCTGGACGGCACCAAGAGCGCCATCGAGATGGCCGCCGTGGCCAATGCCACGGGCCTGTTGCCGGCGCCCTCGGGGCTGCACTTCCCGCCTTGCGGGGTGGACGACCTGGCGCGCGTGCTGCGCCCGCGCGACGAAGGCGGCATGCTGCACCACCGCGGCCAGGTCGAAGTGATTTCCTCGCTGGAACGCGACGGCCGGCCGGTGTTCCGCGACCTGCGCTGGGGCGTGTACGTCACGCTGGCCGCCGACAGCGACTACGTGCGGCGCTGCTTCAAGGAATACGGGCTGATCACCGACCCCAGCGGCAACTACGCGGCCATGTACAAGCCCTATCACCTGATCGGGCTGGAACTGGGCATCAGCGTGGCCAGCGTGGGGCTGCGCCATGAGCCCACCGGCTCGCCCTCGGGCTGGCACGGCGACGTGGTGGCCACGGCCAAGCGCGACCTGGCCGCCGGCCAGGAACTGGATGGCGAAGGCGGCTACACCGTCTACGGCAAGCTGATGCCGGCGCGCGACTCGGTGGCCGACGGCTACCTGCCGCTGGGCCTGGCCCATAAGGTCAAGCTGCGCAATCCGGTGAAGCAGTCGCAGCCCATCCGCTGGCACGACGTGGACTTCGACGAACGCGCCCCGGCGGTGCAGTTCCGGCGCGAAATGGAGCAGGCGTTCGCCTGACGCGGCGGCGTCAGATCCGCTCGGCGAAAAAATCCAGGAAGCACGCAATGCGCCGCGCCAGCTGCGTATTGCGGTAGTACACGGCATGCATGGGTTGCAGGGTGTCGGTGCGGGCGTCTTCCAGCAGCTTCACCAGCCGCCCGGCGGCCAGGTCTTCTTTCAGCATGAATTCCGACAGGCAGGCAATGCCCACGCCGTTGATCGCCAGCAGGCGCTGGGTCTCGCCGCTGGACGCCGCCAGGGTCGGCACGATGGGAAATTCGGTGCCGCCCGCATGGCGCAGCGGCCAGACGTTCAGGGATTCCGGCAGGGTGAAGCCCAGCAGTTCGTGCTGGCGCAGCGATTCGGCGCTGTCCGGCATGCCGCGCTGCGCCACATAGGCGGGGCTGGCCACCACGAAGCGCGGCGTTGGCCGCAGCGGGCGCGCGTGCAGGCTGGAATCCGACAGCGGCCCGGCGCGCAGCGCGATATCGGTGCGGTGCTCTACCAGGTCGACGATGCGGTCGTTGCTAGTCAGTTCCAGCGAGATCTCGGGATAGCGTTCGCGGAATTCGGCGATGTACGGCACCACGCAATGCAGCATCACCGGCGCCGACGCATCCACCCGTAATTTGCCCGCGGGTTGCTGGCGGCGGATGCGCATGCATTCTTCGGCATCGTCCAGGTCGGCCACGATGCCGCGCGCGCGTTGCAGGAACAGCTGCCCTTCCTCGGTCAATTCCATGCGGCGCGTGGTGCGCGTCAGCAGGGTCACGCCCAGCTGCGTTTCCAGCCGCGACAGGCTGCGGCTGACACCGGATGCCGTTTGCCCCAGGAATTCGGCCGCGGCGCTCATGCTGCCCGTGTCGACCACCGCCAGGAACACCCGCAACACGTCGGAACTGAGGGCCATTTTTGACTTCCAAGCACAAGTATAGTGATTGTAGGCCTATTTTTCTCATAGATCATCCCGCGCACAATGCCTGGCATACGGATAAACCCGCAGTTTTCCAGGAGATTGAAATGCCTATCGCGCTTTGGGCGCTGGCCGTGGGAGCCTTCGGCATCGGCACCACGGAATTCGTCATCATGGGCTTGTTGCCCGAAGTGGGGGCCGACCTGGGCGTGTCGCTGTCCAGCGCCGGCTTGCTGGTCACCGGCTACGCCCTGGGCGTGGTGGTGGGTGCGCCGCCGGTCGCCATCCTGACCACCCGGCTGCCGCGCAAGACGCTGCTGCTGGGCCTGATGCTGATTTTCACGCTGGGCAACCTGGCCTGTGCGCTGGCGCCCGGCTACGGCACGCTGATGGCCGCGCGGGTGCTGACCTCGCTGGCGCATGGCGCGTTCTTCGGCGTGGGCTCGGTGGTGGCCACCAGCCTGGTCAAGCCCGAAAAGCAGGCGTCGGCCATTGCGCTGATGTTCACCGGCCTGACGCTGGCCAATGTGCTGGGCGTGCCGTTCGGCACCTGGCTGGGCCAGGCCTGGGGCTGGCGCTCCACCTTCTGGGCCGTGACCGGCGTGGGCATCGTCGCCATGCTGGCCATCGCCACCTGGGTGCCGCGCAGCCGCGGCGACCAGGGCGGCGACCTGATGGGCGAACTGCGCGCGCTGGGCCGCCCGCAAGTGCTGCTGGGGTTCGCCATGACCGTGCTGGGCTTCGGCGGCGTGTTCACCGCGTTCACCTACATCGCCCCGCTGCTGACCGAACTGGCCGGCTTCAGCCCGGCGGCCGTGTCGCCCATCCTGCTGCTGTTCGGCGTGGGGCTGGTGGCCGGCAACACCTACGGCGGCAAGCTGGCCGACCGCCGGCTGATGCCCACGCTGGTCGGCAGCCTGGCCTTGCTGGCGGTGGTGCTGGCCGTGTTCAGCCTGACCGTGCACGTCAAGTTCGCCGCGGTGGCCACGGTGGCCGTGCTGGGCGCCGCGGCGTTCGCCACCGTGCCGCCGCTGCAGATGCGCGTGCTGGAAAAGGCCGGCGATGCGCCCAACCTGGCCTCGGCCTTCAACATCGCGGCCTTCAACCTGGGCAACGCGGCCGGCGCCTGGCTGGGCGGCCTGACCATCGACCATGGCCCCGGCCTGGCCGCCACGCCGCTGGTCGCGGCGGCGGTCACCACCGGCGGGCTGGTCATCGCCCTGTACAGCTGGAAGCGCGACCGCCGGCCCGCCGTGCTGGCGGCGGCATGAGCGCCTGGGTCTGGGTGAGAACGGCTGGTGCCGCATGTTCAAAGGTGTCTGACTCCCGCGCAGCGGGTGTCTGACACCGCTCGGTTGGCGAGGCGGTCTCAAGCCCGCGCCGTCCAGACCCGAATCGAATTGCATCCCCTCTTTCTTATTGGAGCCATCGAATGATCCCCACCAAACCCCTGTCGTCCAACGGCGGCACCATTCCCGCGCTGGGCCTGGGCGTGTTCCGCATGCCGGCCGAAGACACCGCCCGCATGGTCAAGACGGCCCTGCAGCTGGGCTATCGCCACGTCGACACCGCGCAGATCTACGGCAATGAAGCCGACGTCGGCCGCGGCCTGGCCGAATCGGGCGTTGCCCGCGACGAGGTGTTCGTCACCACCAAGGTCTGGGTCGACAACTACCCGAGCGCCAGCTTCCGCCAGTCGGTGCAAGACAGCCTGGCCCGCCTGCGCACCGACTACGTCGACCTGCTGCTGCTGCACTGGCCCAACGCGGCCGTGCCGCTGGCCGAGCAGATCGCCGCCCTGAACGAAGCGCGCGACACCGGCCGCGCCCGCCACATCGGCGTCAGCAACTTCACCATCGCGCTGATGCGCGAAGCGGTGGCGCTGAGCGCGGCGCCGCTGGTCAACAACCAGGTCGAATACCACCCCTACCTGAACCAGGCCGCCGTGCGCGCCGAGGCGCAACGCCTGGGAATGAGCCTGACCGCGTACTACGGCATGGCCGACGGCAAGGTGCTGCAAGACCCCGTCATCGGCGCCATCGCCCAGCGCCTGGGCAAGACGCCGGCGCAGATCGCGCTGCGCTGGCTGGTGCAGCAGGACGGCATCATCGCCCTGACCAAGACGCTGCGCGCCGAACGCGCCGCCGACAATGCCCGCATCTTCGATTTCGAACTGAGCGATGCCGACATGCAGGCGCTGGCCGCGCTGGCCCGCCCCGACGGCCGGCTGGTGTCGCCCGACGGGCTGGCGCCGCAGTGGGATTGAGCGCCGGCCGGGGGCGATGGGCGGCGCGGATAGAGTATCGTTGACCGCTATCGTCCCCACCCGGAGCGCAAGGTGAATCTGAAATTGAACGGCAAGGTCACGGTCGTGACCGGCGGCAGCAAGGGCATCGGCCTGGCCGTGGCGAACGCATTCGCTGCCGAAGGCGCGTACGTGGCCATCGTCGCACGCGACCCGCAAGGCCTGGAACAGGCGCGCGCGCAACTGCAGGCCAGCGGCCACAACGTGGCCACCTTCCAGGCCGACCTGTCCGACGCCCAGGCGGCCGCGCAGGCCATCGAACGGATCGAGGCCGACATCGGCCCCATCGACATCCTGGTCAACAGCGCCGGCGCGGCCCGCCGCCACGAACCCGAAGACCTGGACGCCGCCAAGTGGCGCGCCGCCATGGACGCCAAGTTCTTTCCCTATGTGCACGTGCAGGACGCCGTACTGGCGCGCATGCGGGCCCGCGCGGCCACGCGGCCGGCCGGCGCCGCCAACGGCGTGGTGGTCAACATCATCGGCACCGGCGGCAAGCGCCCGACCGCCACGCACCTGGCGGGCGGATCGGCCAACGCGGCGCTGATGCTGTCCACGGTGGGCCTGGCGGCCCACTATGCCCGCTACGGGATCCGCATCAACGGCATCAACCCCGGCCCCACGTTCACGCAACGGGTCGAGCAAGTGCTCGAACTGGACGCCAAGCGCCAGGGCGTCTCGCGCGACGAGGCCCTGGCAAAAGGCCAGTCCGGCATTCCGCTGGGACGCTACGGCAAGGCGGAAGAAGTGGCCGACGTGGCCCTGTTCCTGGCCAGCCCGCGCTCGGCGTATGTGGTGGGGGCGATCATCCCGGTGGATGGCGGGACGTCGGCGGTGATTTGACCCGGCGGCGCGTCAGCTTGCCGGGTGGATGTCAGACACCCTTCGGGGTGTCTGACACCTATCCGCATTGCCGGCCGGCCAGGCGCCTTTCTCAAGCGGCTGGCCAAACACCAGGTGGGTGATCTAGCCAGTAGTGCACCAGGTGTCAGACACCCCGAAGGGTGTCTGACACCATTGCTTGAACGAACCGCCCAGGCGCCAGCCCGGCTCAGCGCTTGAGCTGCGACACGTCGCGCACGGCGCCGCGGTCGGCCGAGGTGGCCAGCGCCGCATACGCCAGCAAGGCCTGCGACACTACCCGCTGGCGGTCGACCGGCTTCCAGGCCTGCTCGCCGCGCGCTTGCATGGCGGCGCGCCGCTTGGCCAGTTCTTCGTCGGACACGGCCAGGTGGATCTTGCGGTTGGGGATGTCGATCTCGATGGTATCGCCGTCTTCCACCAGGCCCACATTGCCGCCCTCGGCCGCTTCCGGTGAGGCATGGCCGATCACCAGGCCCGACGAGCCGCCCGAGAAGCGGCCATCGGTGAACAGGGCGCAGGTCTTGCCCAAGCCCTTGGACTTCAGGTACGACGTGGGGTAGAGCATTTCCTGCATGCCGGGGCCGCCCTTGGGGCCTTCGTAGCGGATGACCACCACGTCGCCCGCTACGATCTTGTCGCCCAGGATGCCTTCGACGGCGTCGTCCTGGCTTTCGAACACGCGCGCGCGGCCGGTGAAGACCCACTGCGACTCGTCGACCCCCGCCGTCTTGACGATGCAGCCCTTCTGCGCCAGGTTGCCGTACAGCACGGCCAGGCCGCCGTCCTGGGAATAGGCGTGTTGCTTGCTGCGGATGCAGCCGCCCTTGCGGTCGAGGTCCAGCGTCAGGAAGGTGGCGTCCTGGCTGAAAGCCACGGTGGTGGGAATGCCGCCGGGGGCCGCGCGGTAGAACTTCTGCGCCGCCTCGCCCGCCCCGCCGTTGATGTCCCATTGCGCGATGGCGTTGCCCAGCGTGCCGCTATGCACGTTGCCGCAGGACAGGTCCAGCAGGTCGGCGCGCGCCAGTTCGCCCAGGATGCCCAGGATGCCGCCGGCGCGGTGCACGTCTTCGATGTGGTACTTGTCGGTGGCCGGTGCGGCCTTGCACAGGCAGGGCACCTTGCGCGAAATGCGGTCGATGTCGGCCATGGCGAAATCCACGCCCGCTTCCTGCGCGGCCGCCAGCAAGTGCAGCACGGTATTGGTGGAGCCGCCCATCGCCACGTCCAGCGTCATGGCGTTCTGGAAGGCGCTCTTGGTGGCGATGCTGCGCGGCAGGACAGAGGCGTCGTCCTGCTCGTAATAGCGGCGGCACAGGTCCACGACCAGGCGCCCGGCCTGCTCGAACAGGCCCTTGCGCCACGCGTGCGTGGCCACGATGGTGCCGTTGCCCGGCAGCGCCAGGCCGATGGCCTCCGTCAGGCAGTTCATGGAATTGGCGGTGAACATGCCCGAACACGAGCCGCAAGTGGGACAGGCGCTGCGCTCGAACTGTTCGGCCTCGGCGTCGGTGACGTTGGGGTCGGCGGCCTTGATCATGGCGTCGATCAGGTCGATCTTGGCCAACACCTTGCCGTCGGTGGGCGACTTGATCTTGCCCGCTTCCATGGGGCCGCCCGACACGAACACCACGGGGATGTTCAGCCGCATGGCGGCCATCAGCATGCCCGGGGTGATCTTGTCGCAGTTCGAGATGCACACCATGGCGTCGGCGCAGTGCGCGTTGACCATGTATTCGACCGAGTCGGCGATCAGTTCGCGCGACGGCAGCGAATACAGCATGCCGCCATGGCCCATGGCGATGCCGTCGTCGACCGCGATGGTGTTGAATTCTTTGGCGACGCCGCCGGCCGCCTCGATTTCGCGGGCCACCAGGGCGCCCAGGTCGCGCAGGTGCACGTGGCCCGGCACGAACTGCGTGAACGAGTTCACCACCGCGATGATGGGCTTGCCGAAATCGCCGTCCTGCATGCCGGTGGCGCGCCACAGGGCGCGGGCGCCGGCCATGTTGCGGCCGTGGGTGGACGTGCGGGAACGGTATTGCGGCATGGTCTTTCTCGGGCGGAAGGGGTTCGCAAAACGCTAAATAATACGCTGGATCGCGGCCTGCCGCCGGGCGGGGCGCCGCCCGGCGCCTAGCCCCGCGCCGCGCGCAGGCCCAACAGGGCCGCCTGCAACTGCGCCAGGCCGCGATGCAGCGGCTTATCGCCGCGCAGCACGACCGCCAGCGTGCGCGACAGGCGCGGCGCCAGCGGCTTGACGCGCAGGCCGGTGCGGCCGCGGCCGGCGGGCACGGCCATGCGCGGCAAGATGGCGCACCCCAGCCCCGCCGCCACGATCTCTTTCATGGCCTCGGTGCTGCCCAGTTCCATCGCGGGCCGGGCCCGCAGGCCGGCCGCCTCGAACCAGTCGTCCACCAGCCCGCGGGTGCGCGCGCCGGGCTCGAACAGCACCAGCGGCCGGTCGGCCAGGGCCTGCGGCGTGACGCGGGCCGGCGCCTTGCCGGCCGTGGGAAAGATGGCCACGAACTCGTCTTCCAGCACGGGCTCTACCTGGAACATGCGGCCCGGCGCCGGCAGCGTGACCAGCCCGATATCCAGCGTATTGGCCTCGATGCCGCGCAGCACGTCGGCGGTATTGCCGGTGCTGGCCACGATTTCCAGGGCGGGAAAGCGCCGCCGCAGGTCGGCCAGCAAGGGCGGCAGCAGATAGGTGCAGGCCGTGGCGCCGGTGCCCAGGCGCACCCGGCCCACCACTTGCGCGCTGTGCGCCTGCATGCTGCGTTCGGCCTGCTCGACCGCGGCGTCGATGGCGCGGATATGCGCCAGCAAGTCGGCGCCGGCCGCCGTGGCGGCCACCCGGCGGCCCACCCGTTCGGCCAGGCGCAGGCCGTAGCGGCGTTCCAGCTGGCGCACCTGCAGGCTGACCGCGGGCTGGGTCAGCCCGTGCCTGTCGGCCGCGGCCGAGAAGCTGCCCAGTTCGATCACATCCAGGAAGATGCGCAGGTGATCCAGGTTGAGGCCGCGCATGGCGATCGCTATCCAAAGTATTTCTTATGCACTGCATAATAAACCAAAGCTTTATTAATACATGGGCCTGGCGCACACTGCGAAAGTATCGGCGGCATCGCCCGCCTCTTCCGACCCGTCCCGTCCATGCCCCACGCCACCGCCGCCTCATTGATCGTGCGCGACAGCACCGTCGCCGACCTCGCCGACATCCAGGCCATCTACGCCCACCATGTGCGCCACGGCACCGGCTCGTTCGAGCTCGAGCCGCCCTCGGCGGACGACCTGCGCGCACGGCGCGAGGCCGTGCTGGCGCAGCAGTTGCCTTACCTGGTGGCCGAGCTGGACGGCGAGGTCGTCGGCTATGCCTATGCCACGCCGTACCGCCCGCGCCCGGCCTACCGCCATACGGTGGAAGACTCGGTCTACGTGAAACCCGGCCGCGCCGGCCACGGCATCGGCGGCCGCCTGCTGGCCGCCCTGGTCGACCGCTGCACCGCCGGCGGCTGGCGGCAGATGCTGGCGGTAGTGGGCGACAGCCGCAATGCGGCTTCGCTGGCGCTGCATGCCAGCCAGGGTTTCCATCCGGCCGGCACGCTGCGCTCGGTGGGCTACAAATTCGGCGAATGGCGCGACACGGTGCTGATGCAGCGCGCGCTGGGCGACGGCGACCGTAGCGCGCCGAACGCCTGAGGCCCGCGCGTGCCTGCCGTCATCCCCGCGCGCGCGGTCGTCTGCCTGGGCATCACCCAGCTGGTCAGCTGGGGCGTGTCGTTCTACCTGATCAGCAATTTCGGGCCGGCCATACAGGCCGAGCTGGGCTGGAGCGCCGCGCGCGTCTACGGCGGCTTCTCGCTCGCCATCGTGGTGATGGCGGTGGCCTCGCCCCTGGCCGGCCGCGCCATCGACCGCTGGGGCGGCCAGCGCGTCATGCCGGCCGGTGCGGTGCTGGTGGCGCTGGGCTGCGCGCTGCTGGCGGCGGCGCACGCGGCGCTGCCGTACTACGCTGCCTGGGTCGCGCTGGGCATGGGCATGCGGCTGTCGCTGTACGACGCGGCCTTCGCCACGCTGGCCCGCATCGGCGGGCCGCAGGCACGGCGCGCCATGTCGCAGATCACGCTGTTCGGCGGGCTGGCCTCGACCGTGATGTGGCCGGTGGGCCAGTTGCTGGCCCAGGCGCTGGGCTGGCGGGGCGCCGTGCTGGCCTATGCGGCGTTCGCCCTGCTGACCTTGCCCTTGTACCTGGCGTTGCCGCGCAGCCGCTATGCCGTCCAGGCCGACCGAACGGCGCAGCGCACCGGGTTGGCCCGCACCCCGGCCGACCAGCGGCTGGCCCAGGGCCTGTATGCGCTGATCGCCATGCTGTCGAACTTCCTGGCGGCCGCCAACGCCACCCACCTGATCGCCATGCTGACCGGGCTGGGGCTGGCGGCGTCGGCGGCGGTGGGCATCGCGACGCTATGGGGAATGGGCCAGGTCAGCGCGCGCCTGCTGGAATTGCTGTTCGGCGCCAGGCTGCACCCGCTGATGCTGAACCTGCTGACGGCGGCGCTGCTGCCGCTGTGCTTCCTGGCCGGCGCGATGGCCGGGCATCCGCTGGCCGCGGCGCTGTATGCCTGCCTGTATGGCGCCTGCAACGGCCTGCTGACCATCACGCGCGGCACGCTGCCGCTGGCGCTGTTCGACTACCGGATCTACGGGGCGCTGGTCGGGCGCCTGCTGGTGCCCGGCTTCCTGCTGACCGCCGCGGCCCCGGTGGCTTATGCGCAGTTGATCGCCTGGCAGGGGCCGCGCACGGCGATGGTCGCGTCGATGGCGCTGGGCGGCCTGATACTGGCGGCCTCGGCCTGGCTGTACCTGCGCTTCCGGCCCGCGGCGCATGCCAATGCCGCCGGCATCGAAAACGCCTGAGGCTCGGCGCGCCTCACGCGCGCATCAGGCGGCCTGCCAGCGTTCCCAGCCGGCCTTGCGCAGCGCGCAGGCCGGGCATTGCCCGCAGCCATAGCCCCACGCATGGCGCGCGCCGCGCTCGCCCAGGTAGCAGGTATGGCTGTGCTCGACCACGATGTCGACCAGCGCCTGGCCGCCCAGTTGCCGCGCCAGCGCCCAGGTGTCGGCCTTGTCGATCCACATCAGCGGCGTCTCGATCGTGACGCGCGTGCCCAGCCCCAGGCCCAGCGCCACTTGCTGGGCCTTGATGGTGTCGTCGCGGCAATCCGGGTAGCCGGAAAAATCGGTTTCGCACATGCCGCCCACCAGCACGTCCAGCTGGCGGCGATAGCCCAGCGCGGCCGCCAGCGTCAGGAACAGCAGGTTGCGGCCCGGCACGAAGGTATTGGGCAAGCCGTTGGCCTGCATCTCGATGGCGCGGTCGCTGGTCATGGCGGTATCGCCCACCTGGCCCAGCACGCGCAGGTCCAGCAGGTGGTCTTCGCCCAGCCGCGGCGCCCACGCGGGAAAGCCCGCGCGCAACTCGCGCAGCACGTTCAAGCGCGCATCCAGCTCGATGCGATGGCGCTGGCCGTAGTCGAACGCCACGGTCTCGACATGCGGGTAGCGGTCCAGCGCCCAGGCCAGGCAGGTGGTGGAATCCTGCCCGCCGGAAAACAGCACCAGCGCGCGTCGTTGGTGATTCTGCATAAGCACACTTGATCAAATAGCAAGGCAAACCGCCCATGGCGGAACTGTACTCCAAGGCACGCCGTAAGAATGCCTGCGTAAAATGGCCGGCGTCGCTGTATCCGCTATACCCGTATCGCCCCAGACACCATCCTTTCCAACTCTTCGCCCGACGGATTCCTTACCCGATGAAAGCCATCCGCCCGCAGTCCGACACTGCCGAACCCCTGCGTCACGACATCCGGCTGCTGGGCCGATTATTGGGCCAGGTCATCCAGGCCTGCGAAGGCGAACGGGTATTCGATACCATCGAAACGCTGCGCCGCACCGCGGTGCGCTTTCGCCGCGAGGGCAACGAAGCCGACGGCAAGCTGCTGGAACAGCGCGTCAAGCGCCTGCGCGGCAACGACCCGAACTCGATGGCGCGCGCGTTCAGCTACTTCCTGCACCTGTCGAACATCGCCGAAGACCGCGACCAGAACCGCGCCCAGCGCGCCCGCGCCCTGGCCGACGACACCCCGGCGCGCGGCAGCCTGCGCGAAGCCTTCGCGCTGCTGAAAGAACAGGGCGTGGGCAGCGCCCGCATCCGCCGCCTGCTGGCCGAGGCCCGCGTCGTGCCGGTGCTCACGGCCCACCCCACCGAAGTCCAGCGCAAGAGCACGCTGGACGTGCATCGCGAAATCGCCGCCGGCCTGCTGCAACGCGAAGGCCCCCTGACCGCCGAAGAAAAAGCCGACCTGGACCTGACCTTGCTGGGCCGGGTGGCCACGCTGTGGCAGACGCGCATGCTGCGCTACACGCGCCTGACCGTGTCCGACGAAATCGAGAACGCGCTGTCGTATTACCGCAGCACGTTCCTGAACGTCATCCCGCGCGTCTACGGCGAATTGTCGCGCCTGCTGGGGCGCGATTCCGCCAAGCCCTTCGCGGCGCCGCCCGCGCCGCTGGAACCCTTCCTGCGCATGGGCAGCTGGATCGGCGGCGACCGCGACGGCAACCCCAACGTCGATGCCGACACCCTGGAACTGGCGCTGCTGCGCCAGGCCACGGTGCTGTTCGAGCATTACCTGCAGGAAGTGCATGCCCTGGGCGCCGAGCTGTCGATCACCACGCTGCTGATCGACGCCGACCCGGCCCTGCAGGCGCTGGCCGACAGCGGCGGCGACGAATCGCCCCACCGGCGCGACGAGCCCTATCGCCGCGCGCTGGTCGGCATCTACGCGCGCCTGGCCGCCACGGCACAGCAACTGACCGGCCGCGACCTGGCGCGCCGCGTCACCCACCCGGCGCCCGCCTATGGCGCGCCGCACGAACTGGCGCAAGACCTGGCCGTCATCGCCGCCTCGCTGTCGGCCCACCATGCCGCGCCCATCGCGCGGCTGCGCCTGACCGGCCTGCAGCAGGCCGTCGAGGTCTTCGGCTTTCACCTGGCCACGGTCGACCTGCGGCAAAGCTCCGACGTGCACGAACGCGTGCTGACCGAACTGTTCCAGCGCGCCGGCGCGCAGCACGACGGCCAGCCGGTGGACTACGCCGCTCTCGACGAAGACGCCCGCGTGGCCTTGCTGCGCGCCGAACTGGCGCTGGCGCGCCCGCTGGTCTCGCCCTGGCTGGCGTACAGCGAAGAAACCACGCGCGAACTGGCCGTGCTGCGCGCCGCCGCCGCCGGCCGCGCCCGCTACGGCAAGCTGGCCGTGCAGCAGACCATCGTGTCGCACACCGAAACCCTCAGCGACTTGCTGGAAGTGCTGGTGCTGCAGAAAGAAACCGGCCTGATCGTCGACCCCGAGCCCGGCGCGGCCATCGCCGCCGGCGACGGCCTGATGGTGGTGCCGCTGTTCGAGACCATCCCCGACTTGCAGCGCGGCCCCGAGATCATGGCGGCCTGGCTGGATCTTCCCGAAGTGCGCGACCGCGTCAAGCACGCCCAGGACGGCACCCAGGAAGTCATGCTGGGCTATTCCGACAGCAACAAAGATGGCGGCTTCCTGACCTCGAACTGGTCGCTGTACCAGGCCGAGCGCGCGCTGGTCGACGTCTTCAATGCGCGCGGCGTGCGGCTGCGCCTGTTCCACGGCCGCGGCGGCTCGGTGGGCCGGGGCGGCGGCTCCAGCTTCGATGCCATCCTGGCCCAGCCGCCCGGCACCGTGGCGGGGCAACTGCGCCTGACCGAACAAGGCGAAGTCATCCAAAGCAAGTACAAAGATGCCGAGGTCGGCCGCTGGCACCTGGAACTGCTGGTCGCCGCCACGCTGGAATCCACCCTGGCGCCGCGCGCGGCCGCCACCAGCGCCGAAGATGCGCACATGGCGCACTACGGCCCGGCCATGTCGTTCATGTCCGACACCGCGCAGCACTGCTACCGCGGCCTGGTGTACGACACGCCCGGCTTCGCCGAATACTTCTTCGCCGCCACGCCCATCACCGAGATCGCCGGGCTGAACATCGGCTCGCGGCCGGCCTCGCGCAAGCAGGGCGAGCGCATCGACGACCTGCGCGCCATCCCGTGGGGCTTCTCGTGGGCGCAGTGCCGCCTGATGCTGACCGGCTGGTACGGCGTCGGTTCGGCCATCGAAAGCTACCTGGAAACCGGCGCCGCCGGCGCGCCGCGCTCGCGCCGTGCCCGGCTGGCGCAGCTGCGCGAAATGGCGCGCGAATGGCCGGCGTTCCGCACGCTGCTGTCCAACATGGAAATGGTGCTGGCCAAGTCCGACCTGGCCATCGCGGCACGCTACGCCCAGTTGGTGCCCAACCGCGCGCGGCGCGACCGCATCTTCGGCCAGATCAGCGCCGAGCACGGCCGCACCGTCGCCATGCTGCGCCTGCTGACCCAGCGCGAACTGCTGGCCGACAACCCGGCACTGCTGGCATCGCTGCGCGAACGCTTCGCGTATATCGATCCGCTGAACTACCTGCAGATCGAGCTCATCCGCCGCTATCGCTCGGCCCAGCACGACGCCTCGGCCGAGCCCGACAAGCGGGTGCGCAGCGCCATCCACCTCACCATCAACGGCATCGCGGCGGGGCTGCGCAACTCCGGCTGACCCCGCGCGGCGCCGGCCGCCGCCCCCCTGTCTGCCCCTGCCCGGCCCGCCTTCCAGCGGGCCGGCGCACATGGGCGCGCCCACGGCGCGGACACCGCCCCGGGCGGCGATTTGGCGGGCGCCGATATTTCTTAGTACTATCCCTTAATAAATTCTATATACGTACAAATGTTCGCATATAGAACAAAATAATCCCCGGCTCGCGCACGGAACGGCCCCCAGGATGAGACGCACACGGGCCCGCCGTGCGCGTGCCCCTTGAGATACGTATCGACATGGATCTTCCTATCCAGAGCCTGGCCGTGGTCGGCGCGGGCGCCATGGGCAGCGGCATCGCCGCGCTGTTTGCCGCCAAAGGGCGCGACGTCGTGCTGATCGACCCGGTGCCGGGCGCGCTGGAACGCGCTGCCAGCGTCATCGACCGCCAGCTGGGCGTGTACGCGCCCGGCGCGGTCGCCGAGACGCGGCGCCGCATCCGCATGGAAGCCGGCCTGGAGGCCGCCTGTTCCTGCGACCTGGTCATCGAGGCGGTGCCCGAGAAACTGGAACTCAAGCGCGACATCTTCGCCCGGCTCGACACCCTGTGCCAGCCCGGCACGATCTTCGCCACCAACACCTCGGGCCTGTCCATCAACGCCATCGCCGAAGCCGTGACGCGCCGCGACCGCTTCGTGGGCACGCACTTCTTCACCCCGGCCGACGTGATCCCGCTGGTGGAAGTGGTGCGCAACGACGACACCTCGGCGACCACCGTCGAACGCGTGATGGCGGCGCTGCGCGAAGTGGGCAAGCGCCCGGTGCTGGTCAAGCGCGACATCCCCGGCTTCATCGCCAACCGCATCCAGCATGCGCTGGCGCGCGAGGCGATATCGCTGCTGGAAAACGGCATCGCCAGCGCCGAAGACATCGACGAAGTGGTCAAGTGGAGCCTCGGCATCCGGCTGGCGCTGACCGGCCCGCTGGAACAACGCGACATGAACGGCCTGGACGTGCACCACGCCATCGCCACCTATCTTTACGCCGACCTGGAAAACCGCACCACGCCGTCGACCCTGCTGACGGAAAAAGTGGCCACCGGCCAGCTGGGCGCCAAGAGCGGCCAGGGCTTCTACGCCTGGCCGCCCGAACGCCGCGAGCAAGTCCTGCGCGACAAGAGCGCCGCGCTGGGCGAGCTGGTGGCCTGGCTGAACCGCCGGCAGGCCGATTGACGCGCCTGCCCTTCCCCTTGTCCACCCCACCCGGCGGCCCGTGCCGCCCGGGCGTCCGCGGCGCGCCACCCTATTGCGCCATGCGCCCATGAACCTGCTTTACCGGAATGCAGCATGAATAAATTGACGTCCTTCTTCACGGAGCTGATGCGCAAGTATCTGCCCGACCCCTTCGTGTTCGCCATTGCGCTGACGCTGCTGACTGTGCTGATGGCCATGGGCATCGAAGGCCAGGGCATTGGCCAGATCACTCGCGAATGGGGCAAGGGTTTCTGGAGCCTGCTGGCGTTCACCACGCAGATGGCGGTGATCCTGGCCATGGGCTATGTGCTGGCCACGGCGCCGCTGACCGACCGCCTGCTGGACCGCATCGTCGGCCTGGTACACCAGCCGCGCACGGCCATCATCGTGGCCACCCTGGTGGGCGGCGTCGGCAGCTACCTGAACTGGGGCTTCGGCCTGGTGATCGGCGGCGTGGTGGCCAAGAAGCTGGCGCTGAAGGTCAAGGGCGTGCACTATCCGCTGATCATCGCCTCGGCCTACAGCGGCTTCACCCTGTACGGCCTGGGCCTGTCGGCCAGCATCCCGGTGCTGATCGCCACCCCTGGCCATCCCCTGGCCGACCAGATGGGCATCGTGCCGCTGTCGGAAACGATCTTCTCCGCGCCCATGCTGCTGACCAGCCTGGCCATCATCGTGACGCTGCCGCTGCTCAATGCCTGGCTGCACCCGCGCGCGGGCGACAAGGTGGTGGAAGTGGACCCGGCCATCGACAAGCCGACCGAAACGGCCGCGGCCAGCGACCTGTTCGAGCAGAACACCTTCGCCTCGAAGCTGAACAACAGCCGCGTGCTGAGCCTGGTGATCGGCCTGCTGGGCATGGCCTACGTGGCGTTCCACTTCGCCGACGGCGGCTCGCTCGACCTGAACCTGATCAACTTCATCATCCTGTTCCTGGGCATCATCCTGCTGGGTACGCCGGCCGCCTACGTGGCCAAGCTCAACGAAGGCATCAAGACCATCTCGGGCATCATCCTGCAGTACCCCTTCTACGCCGGCATCATGGCCATCATGGCCGGCTCGGGGCTGGTGAACACCATCTCGCAGGTGTTCGTCGATGTCGCCTCGGCCGGCACCCTGCCGTTCTGGGGGCTGATCAGCTCGTTCTTCATCAACTTCTTCGCGCCCTCGGGCGGCGGCCACTGGGTGATCCAGGGCCCGTTCATGATCGACGCCGCCAAGGAAATCGGCAGCTCGATCGGCCAGACCTCGATGTCGGTCATGCTGGGCAACGCCTGGAACGACCTGGTGCAACCGTTCTGGATCCTGCCCGCGCTGGCGCTGTCGAAGCTGAAGCTGCGCGACGTGATGGGGTACACCGTCATCATGATGGTATGGGTGGGCATCATCGACATCGCCGCCGTACTGTCGTGGGGCATCCTGACCCACTGAAATGAAAAGCCCACCCCCGAAGCGCTACGCGCTCCCCCCTCAAGGGGGCGACGCGGGTGCCGGGGCGCAGCACGAATGACTGACTACCCAGAGGCGATCGATAGACATGAATAAATCTCAGGCTTATCTGGTCACCGGCGGCAGCGCCGGCATCGGCGCCGCCATCGTGCGCGCGCTGCTCGACGCGGGCCACCGCGTCGTCAATATCGATTACCGCCTACCGGACAACCCGCCCGCCGGGCTGGTGTCAATCCAGGCCGACCTGACCGACGAGGCGCAAACCCGCGCCGCCGCCGAGCAAGCCACGCGCGACCATGCCATCGTCGGCCTGGTCAACAACGCCGGCGCCACCCGCCCCGGCACCGCCGACACCGCCACGCTGGCCGACCTGGACTACGTGGTGGCCCTGCACCTGCGCACCGCGCTGATGCTGGTGCAGGCGGTGCTGCCCGACATGCGCGCGGCCGGCTTCGGCCGCATCGTCAACATGTCGTCGCGCGCAGCGCTGGGCAAGCCCGACCGCGTGGTGTATTCGGCCACCAAGGCGGGCCTGGTGGGCATGACCCGCACGCTGGCCATGGAACTGGGCGGCGACGGCATCACCGTCAACGCCATCGGCCCCGGCCCGATCGCCACCGACCTGTTTCGCAACAGCAACCCCGACGGCGCGCCGCAGACGCAGCGCATCATCAACAGCATCGTGGTCAAGCGGCTGGGCACGCCCGAAGACGTGGCGCGCGCCGCCATGTTCTTCCTGTCGCCCGACAACGGCTTCGTGACGGGGCAGATGCTGTACGTGTGCGGCGGCACCACGCTGGGCGTGGCGCCGGTCTGAATGCGCCGCCCCGCCACGTCCGCCCGTGCCCGCCGCGCCTCAGCGGCGCCGCAGCGCCTGGTCGATCTGGCCGGCCGCGCGGCGCAGCGGCGGCAGGAACGCGTCCAGCATGGCCTCGCGCGAATAGCGGTTGGCATGCCCGCTGACGTTCATGGCGCCGATCACGCGGCCGGTGCGGTCGACGATGGGCACGGCCACCGACTGCAGGCCGGGTTCGAGTTCCTGCACCACGCAGGCATAGCCGTCGGCCCGCACCTGGGCCAGGATGCGCTTGAGCTCGGGCAGCTTGGTCACGGTGTGCGGCGTATGGGCGCGGATATCGCTGGCGGCCAGCAGGCGGTCCTGTTCGGCCGGCGGCAGCCCCGCCAGCAGCACCCGGCCCATGGACGTCACCCAGGCCGGCAGGCGGCTGCCCACCGACAGGTTGATGCTCATCACCTTGTGCGTGGACAGGCGCAAGATGTACACGATGTCGGTGCCATCGAGCACCGACACGGAACAGGATTCGCGCGTGGTCTCGGCCACGTGTTCCATATAGGGCAGCGCCAGGTCCCACAGCGGCGTGGCCGACAGGTACGAATAGCCCAGCTCGAGAATGCGCGGGGTCAGGGCGAACTGGCGGCCGTCGGCCTCGACGTAGCCCAGATGCGCCAGGGTCAGCAGGATGCGGCGCGCGCCGGCGCGCGTCAGCCCGCAGGCAGCCGCCACCTCGGTCAGCGTCATTTGCGGGCGCTGCGGGCCGAATGCCCGGATCACCGACAGCCCGCGCGCGAACGACTGCACATAAGTATCGCTGGGTTGCTGAGTGTCTTGCATATCCTTGGCCATGAACGCGGCAGCCCCGATTACCGCCCGGAACCGCGCCAGGCGCATCCGCCTTGACACCCCCAGGCCACCATGAAACGATGTTCTAAAGTAGAACGAAAGTTCTAATAAAGAACAAATTATGACACGCCCTCTTTACTGCGGACACCCATGATCTCAAAGCTCGTTGCAAACACGGCAGCCGCCCTGGCGGACGTACCCGACGGCGCCACCGTCATGATCGGCGGCTTCGGCACTGCCGGCCAGCCGATGGAACTGATCGACGCCCTGCTGGAACAAGGCGCCAAGGACCTGACCATCATCAACAACAATGCCGGCAACGGCACCACCGGGCTGGCCGCGCTGCTGGGCGCCGGGCGGGTGCGCAAGATCATCTGCTCGTTCCCGCGGCAGGTCGATTCGCAGATATTCGACGGCCTGTACCGCAGCGGCAAGCTCGAGCTGGAACTGGTGCCGCAGGGCAACCTGGCCGAACGCATCCGCGCCGCCGGCGCCGGCATCGGCGCGTTCTTCACGCCCACCGGATACGGCACGCCGCTGGCCGAAGGCAAGGAAACCCGCGAGATCAACGGCCGCCAGTACGTGCTGGAATACCCGCTGCACGCCGACTACGCGCTGATCAAGGCCGACCGCGGCGACCGCTGGGGCAACCTGGTGTACCGCAAGACGGCCCGCAACTTCGGGCCCATCATGGCCAGCGCCGCGCGCGTGGCCGTGGCCCAGGTCCGCCAGATCGCCGAACTGGGCGAGCTCGATCCCGAAACCGTGGTCACGCCCGGTATCTTCGTCAAGCGCGTCGTGCAGATCGACGCCGCCCCGGCCGCCAAGGAGCCGCAATGAGCAGCAAACTGACCCGCGACCAGATCGCCGCCCGCGTCGCGCAAGACATCCCCGAAGGCGCCTACGTCAACCTGGGCATCGGCCTGCCCACGCTGGTGGCCAACCACCTGCCGGTCGACCGCGAAGTCATCCTGCACACCGAGAACGGCATGCTGGGCATGGGCCCCGCCCCCGCCAAGGGCCTGGAAGACTACGACCTGATCAACGCCGGCAAGCAGCCCGTCACGGAACTGCCCGGCTGCTCGTTCTTCCATCATGCCGACTCGTTCGCCATGATGCGCGGCGGGCACCTGGACATCTGCGTGCTGGGCGCCTTCCAGGTATCGCAGCACGGCGACCTGGCCAACTGGCACACCGGCGCGCCCGACGCCATCCCCGCCGTGGGCGGCGCGATGGACCTGGCCACCGGCGCCAAAGACGTCTTCGTAATGATGGAACTGCTGACGCGCGAAGGCCAGAGCAAGCTGGTGGCCGAATGCACCTACCCGCTGACCGGCATGCGCTGCGTGTCGCGCGTGTACACCGACGTGGCCGTGTTCGACATCCGCAACGGCAAGGTCACCGTCATCGACATGTTCGGCGGCATGACCGCCGACGAGCTGCTGCGCCTGACCGGCCTGCCGCTGAATTTTTCCCGCTGAATACCGATTGGAGACCCCCATGCTTTTCATGGTCCAGATGCAAGTGAACCTGCCCGTCGACATGCCGGCCGAACGCGCCGACAAGCTCAAGGCCGACGAGAAGGCGCTGGCGCAACAACTGCAGCGCGACGGCAAGTGGCCGCACCTGTGGCGCGTGGCTGGCCGCTACGCCAACGTCAGCATCTTCGACGTGGACAATAACGACGAACTGCACCAGCTGCTGTCGTCGCTGCCGCTGTTCCCGTACATGGACATCCAGGTGACGGCGCTGGCGCGCCACCCCTCGGCCATCTGACCGCCCCATTCCCGGAGCCCCGCATGCCCTACATCATCGAGACCTTCGACAAGCCCGGCCACCAGCCCGTGCGCCAGCAACACCGCGCCGCCCACCTGGAATTCCTGGAAGCCAACAAGCACCTGCTGCTGGCCTGCGGCGCCAAGCTGCACGACGACGGCCAGGATGCGGGCGGCGGGCTGTACGTGGTCGACCTGGACACGCGCGCCGCGGCCGAGGCCTTCATCGCCGCCGACCCGTTCAGCCAGGCGGACCTGTTCGAGCGCGTGGCAATCACGCGCTGGCGCAAGGCCTACGTGGGCGGCCAGTGCCTGCTGTAGCCCCGGCCGCATCCCTACAGGAATCTTTCAATGTCTTATGCTGATCTGGGACAGGTTCGCCTGTACTACGTGATCGACGGCCCGGCGGACGCGCCGGTGCTGGTGCTGTCCAACTCGCTGGGGGCCAGTGCCGACATGTGGTCGCGCCAGGTGCCCGCGCTGGCGCGGCATTTCCGCGTGCTGCGCTACGACACGCGCGGCCATGGCAAGTCGTCGGCGCCGGCCGGCGACTACAGCTTCGCGCAGCTGGCCGGCGATGTGGCCGGGCTGCTCGACCACCTGGACATCGCCCAGGCCGATTTCTGCGGCCTGTCGATGGGCGGCCCCACCGGCCTGCAACTGGCGCTGGACCATCCCCAGCGCGTGCGCAAGCTGATACTCAGCAACACCGCGGCCCGCATCGGCAGCGCGGACGGCTGGTCCGCGCGCATCGCCGCGGTGGCGCAGAACGGCCTGCACGCCATGGCGCCCGGGCTGGTCGAACGTTGGCTGTCGCCCGCGTACCGCGCCGCCGAGCCAGGCCTGACGCAGGTGCTGGTCGACATGCTGCGGCGCACGCCGGATGCCGGCTACAGCAGCAACTGCGCCGCCCTGCGCGATGCCGACCTGCGCGGCCGCCTGGGCGAAATCAAGGCGCCCACGCTGGTCATCGCCGGCACGCAAGACCCGGCCGCCACCCCGCAAGACGGCCGCGAGCTGGCCGCCGGTATCGCGGGCGCGCGCTACGTGGAACTGGACACCTCGCACATTGCCAACTGGGAACAGCCCGACGCCTATGCCCGCGCGGTACTCGACTTTCTGACGGAGTAGCCCATGCAACGCTGGAAGCAACGCCCCGAAGGCTCGAACTGGGGGGACTTCGGTCCCGACGACCAGCTGGGCCGCCTGAACCTGCTGACCGAAGCCCAGGTACTCAAGGGCGCGCGCGAAATCCGCGCCGGCAAGACGTTCTGCCTGTCGCTGCCGCTCGACCTGCCCGGCGGCAACGTGCTGAACCCGCGCCGCCATCCGCCCCAGCTCAGCCCCACCCGGTTGCAAGACACGCCCTACCTGAACTTCCCGCTGCGCAACCTGAACCCGGATGCGGTCGACGTGCTCAGCGACGACCAGGTCCTGCTGTCGATGCAGTATTCCACCCAATGGGATTCGCTGGCGCACGTGGGCGCGTTGTTCGACGCCGACGGCGACGGCCGCGCCGAACTCTGCTACTACAACGGCTACCGCGCCGGCATCGACGTGGTGGGGCCGGCCGACGGCGACCACGTCGGCTGCGGCTGCAACAGCGGCGGCCCGTCGGCGGCGCTGAAGCTGGGCGTGGAAAACCTGGCCTGGACAGGCATGCAGGGCCGCGGCGTAATGCTGGACCTGGCGCGCCACTTCGGCACGGGCCGCACGGTGGTGGGCCACGCCGAGCTGATGCAGGTGCTGAAGGCCGACGGCATCGAAGTCGAGTCCGGCGACATGCTGGTGCTGCACACCGGCTTCGCCGAGAAAGTCGTCGAGATGGCCGGCCAGCCCGACCCCGACGTGCTGCACACCTATGCCGCCGCCCTGGACGGCACCGACGCCGCGCTGCTGCAATGGATCACCGACAGCGGCATCGTGGCCATCTGCGCCGACAACTACGCGGTCGAGGCCTACCCGGCGCGCGAACGCCAGGGGCCGCGCGCCATGCTGCCGCTGCACCATCACTGCCTGTTCAAGCTGGGCCTGCCGCTGGCCGAGCTGTGGTACCTGAAAGACCTGGCCGACTGGCTGCACGCCCACGGACGCCACCATTTCATGTTGACCGCGCCCCCCTTGCGCATGCCGCACGCAATCGGCTCGCCCGCCACCCCGATCGCCACGGTATAACGGCGCGACCGCCCGGGTGCCAGGCGCCCCCACGAGATACCTGCCACCCGACCAGACAGTGCCCCCCAGGTGTCAGACACCCTTCGGGGTGTCTGACACCGACTATGCCTGGCACCCGATCAGGCAGCGCCCCAAGGTGTCTGACACCCTGCCGCCCCCAGAACCTTCTGTTACCACCCCCGGTTGCACCGCACACCGCCCTGGCGATAACGTGTAGCAAGCCCCACCCCCGGGCCGCGCGCCCTCGCGCCAGGAACCACCATGAAAAAACACCTAGCCTGCCTGCTGCTGATGCTGGCCGCGGCCACCGCCGCCGCCCAGAGCCTGCCCTACGGCGTCTCGATCAACGACCTGGCCGCCACCCGCCAGGCCGACGGCTCGTCCGTCATCACCGGCCTGGTTTCCAACCACGGCGACAAGCCCGTCCAGGGCCTGTCGGTCACCTTCGTGCTCTACGACGCCCAGGGCCGCGAGGTCGGCCGCACCACGGGCCAGCGCGACACGCCCTTGCCGCCCGGGGAAAGCTGGCAAGTGCAGGCCACCACCCCGCACGCCTTCACGCGGTTCACCGCAATGGACATCCAGGCCAGGTAGCGCGCCTGCGCCGCGTAGCGGCTCTTTGTAAGGTTGCTGTGGGAAAATATCGGCTCACGAACGCGAATAACAAGAAGGTGTCCCCATGTTCCCGAAACGACTCTCCGACGGCTACCAGGCATTCCTGGAAGGCCGCTTCCACAACGAACGCAGCCGCTACGAAAGCCTCGGCGAAACCGGCCAAAGCCCCGAAATCCTGCTGATCGGCTGTTGCGATTCCCGAGTGTCCCCGGAAGTCATCTTCGATGCCGGGCCCGGCGAGATGTTCGTGATCCGCAACGTGGCCAACCTGGTGCCCCCCTATGAAGGCGAGGCCGAATCGTCGTCGTACCACGGCACCAGCGCGGCGATCGAATTCGCCGTCAATGCGCTGAACGTCAAGCACATCGTGGTGCTGGGCCATGCGTCCTGCGGCGGTGTACGCGCCGTGTTCGACGACGCCAAGCCCCTGACCCAGATCGACTTCATCGGCAAGTGGATGTCGCAGATCACCCCGGTGGCCGACGCCCTGCCGCGCACTGGCGACCGCGCCACCGACGTCCGACAGCTGGAATGGGCCGTGGTCGAGCACAGCCTGAACAACCTCATGACCTTCCCTTCGATCCGCTCTCGCGTCCAGCAGGGCAAGGTGGAACTGCACGGCAGCTACTTCGGCGTGGCCACCGGCCTGCTGTTCCTGCGCGACCCCGCCACCGGCAAGTTCGCCCCCTGCCAGCCCCAGCCGTAACGCGCCACCGCCCGGTGCCCGGCAGCCTGCCGCTGCCCGTTCACCGGCGCCTCTCTCTTTTCATCCGCCAAACCCTGGCATAACCCCCGCCCCCGCATTAACCTTTGGCTTTTGGCTGCCCTGGCTGGCCGGCGTCTTGCCGCCCAGCCGGCCGCGCCCTACCCAAGGAGCCTGCATGAAAATCTATTTTTCGCCCGCCTCGCCCTTCGTACGCAAATGCATGGCGGTGGCCCATGAAACCGGCCTGGTCGACCGTATCGAAAAGCTGCCCAGCGCGGCGAACCCGGTCAACCGCGACCGCACCGTCATCGCCAACAATCCCCTTGGCCAGGTGCCCACCCTGATTACCGACGACGGCCTGGCGTTGTACGACAGCCGCGTCATCTGCGAATACCTGAACGACCTGGGCGGGGGCAAGCTGTTCCCGGCCGCCGGCAAGGCGCGCTGGCAGGCGCTGGCCGACCAGGCGCTGGCCGACGGCATCCTGGGCGCCGCGCTGCTGGCCCGCTACGAAATCACCCTGCGCCCCGAGCCCAGCCGCTGGAGCGACTGGGTCGACGGCCAGATGGGCAAGGTGGCCGACGCCTTGGCGCGCTTCGAACAACAGGCCGCCTCGTTCGGCGACCGCACGGACATCGGCACCCTGACCCTGGGCTGCGCTCTGGGCTACCTGGACTTCCGCTATGCGGACTACGACTGGCGCGCCAGCCACCCGGCCTGCGCCCAGTGGTACGCCACGTTCAGCCAGCGCCCGTCGATGCGCGACACCGCCCCCGAGGCGCCCCGCGGCTAGGCGCCGCAGGGGGGATGCCGGGGCCGAATTCCCCGCCCCCGCCGCACGCACCGCGGGCTTCTATTCTTATTACCAGAATGACTTAGACAGCTTCCTCTAGCGGCTGTTACGGTTATGAGCATAGAACCCTGCGGCGCCGGGCGGCCGCGTGTGCCCACGCCAGTCGCGGCATCGCCGCCGCCCGCCGCAGGTTGTTCCGTTGCGCCCCGCCGGGGCCTCCAAAATGGGCAACCTGCCATGTATGTGTACGATCCCGTCGACCAACAACTCGTCGAACAGCGCGTTGCGCAATTCACCGACCAGACCCAGCGCTTCCTGGCCGGCCAGCTGACCGAAGACGACTTCCGCACGCTGCGGCTGCAAAACGGCCTGTATATCCAGCGCCACGCGCCGATGCTGCGTATCGCCATTCCATACGGCCTGCTGGCCGCGCGGCAACTGCGCACCCTGGCGCACATCGCCCGCACCTGGGACCGCGGCTACGGCCACTTCAGCACGCGCCAGAACATGCAGTTCAACTGGCCGAAACTGGAAGACGTGCCCACCATCCTGGCCGAGCTGGCCAAGGTGCAGATGCACTCCATCCAGACCAGCGGCAACTGCATCCGCAACACCACCTCCGACCACTTCGCCGGCATCGCGCCCGACGAACTGGTGAACCCGCTGGTGTGGTGCGAAATCATCCGCCAGTGGTCCACGCTGCATCCCGAATTCGCATTCCTGCCGCGCAAGTTCAAGATCGCCGTCAGCGGCGCCGAAGAAGACCGCGCCGCCGTGGGCGTGCACGATATCGGCCTGCAGGCGGTCGAGCGCGACGGCGCGCTGGGCTTTCGCGTCTGGGTGGGCGGCGGCCTGGGCCGCACGCCCATGGTGGGCCACCTGATCAACCCGTTCGTGCCCTGGCAGCACCTGCTGACCTACCTGCAGGCGGCGCTGCGCGTCTACAACATGCACGGCCGGCGCGACAACAAATTCAAGGCCCGCATCAAGATCCTGGTCAAGGACCTGACGCCCGAAGTCTATGCGCAGCAGGTCGACGAGCAATGGCAACTGACCAAAGACGGCCCCGACACGCTGACGCAGGAATACGTCGACACCATCGCCGGCCGCTTCACTTGGCCCGCCTACGATACGGCCACGGCCGGCGAGCCCGATCCCACCGAGATGCACGCCGCCGCGCATCCGGCCTTCGCGCGCTGGCTGCGCAATAACGTGCAGGCCCACAAGGTGCCGGGCTATGCCGCCGTCACCCTGTCGCTCAAGCCCACCGGCACGCCGCCCGGCGACATCACGGCCGACCAGATGGACGCCGTGGCCGACCTGTCCGAACGCTACGGCTATGGCGAAATGCGCGTCTCGCACGAGCAGAACCTGGTGCTGGCCGACGTGCGGCGCGCCCAGCTGTTCGAACTGTGGCAAGAACTGCGCGCCCTGAACATGGCCACGCCCAACATCGGCCTGCTGACCAACATCATCTCGTGCCCGGGCGGCGATTTCTGCGCCCTGGCCAATGCCGTGTCAATCCCGGTGGCCGAGGCCATCCAGCGCCGCTTCGACAACCTGGACTACCTGTTCGAAATCGGCGAGCTGGACCTGAACATCTCGGGTTGCATCAACGCCTGTGGGCACCACCACGTGGGGCACATCGGCATCCTGGGCGTGGATAAGAACGGCGAAGAGTGGTACCAGGTCACCATCGGCGGGCGCCAGAACGGCGCCGCCAAGCCCCTGCCCGACCTGCAATCGCTGCGCGGCGGCGGCGCCGCCATCGGCCGCATCATCGGCCCCTCGTTCGCGCGCGAACAGGTGCCCGACGTGGTCGAGCGGCTGGTGCGCACCTACCTGCGGCTGCGCGACAGCGACGCCGAACGCTTCATCGACGTGGTCGACCGCGTCGGCATCGCCCCCTTCAAAGAAGACGTCTATTCCGATCCGGCCGTGGCCAAGGCCGCGCCGGCGCAATCCCGCGAGGTTGCTCATGCCTGACACCATTGCCGCGGACACCGTTCCGCACCTGATCCGCCACGGCCACCTGCAGGCCAACGACTGGCGCGTATTCACCCCCGAGGCCGACACCGAGCCCGGCGCGCAGTTGCCGGCCGACGAGCCCGGCTGGATCGTGCCCCTGCCGGTCTGGTCGGCCGCGCGCGACACCCTGCGCCAGCGCCGCCACCCGGTGGCGCTGCTGCTGGCGCCCGCCACCAACCTGAAAGACCTGGTGGGCGAAGACGGCCGGGTCGACCCGACCGGCATCGCCTTCATCGCCATCGATTTCCCGATCTACACCGACGGCCGCGGCTATTCGCTGGCCCAGCTGCTGCGCACCCGGCACGGCTGGCACGGCGAACTGCGCGCGCTGGGCGACGTGATGATCGACACCATCCACTACCAGGCGCGCGTGGGCTTCGACAGCTTCCTGGTCAAGCAAGGCCACGACCCGCACAAGGCGCTGGCCGCGTTCAAGACGTTCACGGTGCACTACCAGAAGACGTACCCCAAGCCGCAGGCGCCAGAGTTGCTGGCGGCATAGCCGGGTCGCAGTCGCGGGCCTGGATAGGTGTCAGACACCCTTCGGGGTGTCTGACACCTCGGTACAGCTCGGTATGCCGTGACCATCGCGCACATGTGGCGCTAATCCCCGCTGTTGCCAGGTGTCTGACACCGCGCGGGGCATCAAACACCTCAGTATGTCGCGGCTATCGCGCACACACGACGCTGATCTCCGCTGTTGCCAGGTGTCTGACACCCCGCAGGGTGTCTGACACCTTTCGTTCCCTGGCACAGCGCCACATTGCGGGCACCCTTCGCCCCCGCAGCCTACATCCCTTCCCAGTGCGGCCCGGGCACGTGGATGTCGAACAATTCCAGCACCCTCGCCACCGTATGGTCGACCATCTGCTCGATAGACTCGGGCCGGTGGTAAAACGCCGGCAGCGGCGGGAAGATGATGCCGCCCATTTCGGTCACGGCAGTCATGTTGCGCAGGTGCGCCAGGTTGAAGGGCGTCTCGCGCACCATCAGCACCAGCCGGCGGCGTTCTTTCAGGGTCACGTCGGCCGCGCGGGTGATCAGGTTGTCGGACAGGCCGTGCGCCACGGCCGCCAGCGTGCGCATCGAGCACGGCACGATCACCATGCCGGCCGTCTGGAACGCGCCGCTGGCCAGGGTGGCCCCCACGTCGCGCACACTGTGCACGTGGTCGGCCAGCGCCTGAACCTCGTGGCGGCCGATATCCAGTTCGTGCTTGATATTCAGCACGCCGGAAGCGGACACCACCAAGTGCGACTCGACGTCGTCGACCCCGCGCAGCGCCTGTAACAGACGCACCGCGTACAGGGCGCCGGTGGCGCCCGTAATGCCGACGACCAGCCGCCGGGCAGGCGTCATGCGGCGGTGGCGCCGGCCGTTTCCAGCAGCGTCTTGAGCTCGCCGCTGGTATTCATTTCGGCCATGATGTCCGAGCCGCCGACGAATTCGCCGCTGACGTACAGCTGCGGAATCGTCGGCCAGCTGGAGTATTCCTTGATGCCCTGGCGCACTTCGTCGTCTTCCAGCACGTTGACCGTGACCAGCTTCGTGACGCCACAGTCTTTCAGCATCTGGATGGCGCGGCCCGAAAAGCCGCACTGCGGGAATTGGGCAGTGCCCTTCATGAACAGCACGACGGGATGTTGGGTGACAGTGTCGCGAATGAATTCTTGCACGTCGCTCATGGTGGTCTCACAAACAGGAAAAGCAATGGAAGCGGAATGAACCCATTATAGGGACCCGCCGGAAATCCGCTCGATTCCGGACAGGTCGCACAAACTGGATACTTGATCGAACCCCGCGGCGGCCAGCAACTGCCGTACCGCGGCGGCCTGGTCCCAGCCGTGCTCGACCCACAGCGCGCCGCCCGGGCGCAGCCGCGCGGCCGCGCCGGCCACGATCGCGGCCAGGTCGCGCAGGCCGTTGGCGCCGTCGGTCAGGGCGCCGCGCGGCTCGAAACGCAGGTCGCCGCGCCCCAGGTGCTCGTCGTCGCGGGCAATGTATGGCGGGTTGGACACGATCAGGTCGTAACGCGCGCGCGCAGGTAGTGCGTCGTACCAGCTGCCCTGCGCGAAATCCACCCGCGCGCCCAGCCGGGCCGCATTGCGCACCGCCACCTGCAGCGCGGCCGCGCTGGCGTCGGTGGCCGTCACCGATGCCTGCGGGGCGCCCAGCGCAATCGACACGGCAATCACGCCGCTGCCCGTGCCCAGGTCCAGCACCGCGGCCTCGGGGTTGTCGGCCAGCCAGGCCAGCGCCACCTCGACCAGCAGTTCGGTCTCGGGCCGCGGAATCAGCACATCGGGGGTGACCGCGAAATCGTGCCCCATGAATTCGCGGCGGCCCACCAGGTAGGCCATGGGCTCGCCGGCCAGGCGGCGCGTGGCCAGGGCCTGGTATTGCTGGGCCTGCCAGGGTTCGATGGGGTCGGTATCGTGCGCCAGCATCCAGGCGCGCGGCTTCTGCAGGACGTGTTCCAGCAGCATGCGCGCCTCCAGCCGCGGCAAGCGCGGATCCCGCAAGAAAGTCTGCAGGACGGGGCGATTCACGTCAGAGATCATCCCCCAGCGCCGCCAACTGCTCGGCCTGGTGTTCGGCGATCAGGGCGCCGGTCAGTTCTTCCAGATCGCCTTCCATGATCTGCTGCAGCTTGTACAGCGTCAGGTTGATACGGTGATCGGTAACGCGCCCTTGCGGGAAGTTGTAGGTGCGGATGCGCTCGGACCGGTCGCCCGTGCCCACCAGGCTCTTGCGCTCGGCGGCTTCCTTGCTTTGGCGTTCGCGCAGTTCGCGGTCTTTCAGGCGCGCGGCCAGCACCTGCATGGCCTTGTCTTTATTGCGGTGCTGCGAGCGGTCGTCCTGGCATTCCACCACCAGGCCGGTGGGCAGGTGGGTGATGCGCACCGCCGAATCGGTCTTGTTGATGTGCTGGCCGCCCGCGCCGCTGGCGCGGAACGTATCGATGCGCAGGTCGGACGGGTTGATGACGATCTCGCTCACGGCGTCGGCTTCCGGCATCACCGCCACCGTGCATGCCGACGTGTGGATGCGGCCCTGCGCTTCCGTGGCCGGCACGCGCTGCACCCGATGCGCGCCCGACTCGAACTTCAGGCGGCCATAGGCGCCGTCGCCGTCGATACGCGCGATCACTTCCTTGTAGCCGCCCAGCTCGGACGCGCTTTCGGACATCAGTTCGACCCGCCAGCCACGCTGTTCGGCGTAGCGCGAATACATGCGCAGCAGGTCGCCCGAGAACAGCGCGCTTTCGTCGCCGCCCGTGCCCGCGCGGATTTCCAGGAACAGGCTGCGGCCGTCGTTGGGGTCGCGCGGCAGCAGCAGCAACTGCAGTTCGGATTCCAGGGTTTCCAGGCGTTCCTTGGCGACCTTGAGTTCTTCTTCGGCCATTGCCTTCATGTCGGGGTCGGCCAGCATTTCCTGGGCCGTGGCCAGGTCGCCTTCAGTGCTGGCGAACTGGTTGTACGCCAGCACCACCGGTTCCAGCTCGGCGCGTTCGCGCGACAGCTTGCGAAAGCGTTCCATGTCGGCAGCGGTCTCGGGCTCGGCCAGCAGGGCGTCGACCTCGATCAGGCGGTGGGACAGCTGTTCCAGCCGGCTGCGCATGGAAGATTTCATAAGGAGCAATACCTGAAAAACATGGTGCGGATTAGCGGAATGCGGGCGCCCGGAAAGCGAACGCCCGCCAGGATGGCGGGCATGGCGGCAGCAGCGCTAACGGCGCGAATCGCGGCCCGGGAACAGGCGCGGCATCCAGGCGAGCAATTGCTTGCGCTCGTCGCCTTCGCTGCGGTTCAGCGCCGCCAGCGGGCCGTGCAGGTACTTCTGGGTCAGCCCGTGCGCCAGCTGGTCCAGCACGGCTTCGGGCGATTCGCCCCGCGCCAGCAGGCGACGGGCGCGCTCGAGTTCGGCGGCGCGCACGTCTTCGGCGGCCTGGTGCAGGTCGCGGATGACGGGCACCACTTCGCGCGATTGCATCCAGTGCATGAAGCCCTGGACACGCGTTTCGATGATGGCTTCGGCCTGCACCACGGCGGCGCGGCGGGCGTCGGTGCCGCTTTGCACCAGGCGGCCCAGGTCGTCGACCGAGTACAGGTAGACGTCGTCCAGGCGGCCGACTTCGGGTTCGATGTCGCGCGGCACGGCCAGGTCGATCATGACCATCGGGCGGTGGCGGCGCTGGCGGGTGGCGCGCTCGACCAGGCCCAGGCCCAGGATAGGCAGGGAACTGGCCGTACAGGACACGATGACGTCGAATTCGGCCAGACGCTCGGGCAGGTCGGCCAGCTTCATGGTGCCGGCCGAGAACCGCCCGGCCAGCGTTTCGGCGCGTTCGGCGGTGCGATTGGCCACCACCATGCTGCGCGGGCGCTGCGCGGCGAAGTGCGTGGCACAGAGTTCGATCATTTCGCCGGCGCCGATGAACAGCGTGCGGGCCTGGTCCAGGTTGCCGAACACGCGCTCGGCCAGCCGGACGGCGGCCGCCGCCATGGACACCGAATGCGCGCCGATGGCGGTTTGCGAACGGACTTCCTTGGCCACCGAGAACGTGCGCTGGAACAGTTGGTGCAGCAGCGTGCCCAGCGAGCCGGCTTCGCCCGCCGCGCGCACGGCGTCTTTCATCTGGCCCAGGATCTGGGGTTCGCCCAGCACCATGGAATCGAGCCCGCTGGCCACGCGGAAGGCATGGCGCACGGCGTCGTCTTGCTGGTGGCGATACAGGTGCGGGTTCAGCGCGACGGCTTCGATGCGGTTGTGATCGGCCAGCCACACCGGCAGCTGTTCGACCACCTGCGCCTCGGCGGCGCAATAGACTTCGGTGCGATTACAGGTGGACAGGATGGCCGCTTCGCGCACCGCGCCGCCAAACGCCGAGCGCAGGCCTTCCAGTGCCGGCCGAACCAGGTCGACGGGCATGGAAACACGTTCGCGCACCGACACGGGCGCGGAAGTGTGGTTCAGACCGAAAGCAAGAACGGCGACGGACATGGAAGCATGCGACATGCGCCGCCGGGCAGACGACGGCGCATTTGTAACATTGGGTTGGTGAAAATTATACCTCTGCGGGTAATCCCGAGGGTAGTGGCGGCCAGCCGGTTTGTGCCGGGCGCCCCTGCACGGATCAAGAAAATTGTGTATAGTTGCGGACTTCGTTGTCGTTGGCCTGGTAGCTCAGTTGGTAGAGCAGCGGATTGAAAATCCGCGTGTCGGTGGTTCGATTCCGCCCCAGGCCACCATTCGCCTGTCTCGCACGATTCCCACCAAGTCCCATTTCTTTCACGAAATCAAGGGCTTGCGTCAAATTCCCCTCTCATACTGTTTCATCGGGTTCCGCCGAATCCCAGGCTTTTTGTACCCTGGGACAGTACCCTAGCCTGCTCCGAGGGCCTCTGGGGGTGCGCTATGAAATTGACCGTGAAGACCGTGGAAGCACCGGAGGCAGCGGTTGTAAAAATAAGGATTTCCAACAATAATTGAGATTAATTTCTATTCAACTTTCATTTCGGTGGTTGCCGGATCCGTGCAGCCGTGAATTGTGCCGGACCCAGTTTCCCACCTCAGTGTCGAAACGCTCTATTGCGACCATCATGGATGGCTGCAGACTTATTTGCGCCGAAAGCTCGGCAACTCTTTCGATGCGGCCGAGCTGGCTCACGATACTTTCGTGCGCATTCTTTCGGCGCCAGCACATACTCCTGAGAAACAAGTTGGCTGGCGCCTGAGCGAACCCCGGGCGTACCTCACGGTCATCGCCAAACGGCTCGTCAGCAACTTCTACCGACGGCGCTCCCTGGAACAGGCCTACATCGACGTCCTGACGACGATACCCCCGCCGGCGGCTCCGTCGGAGGAATACCGGCTAATCATTCTTGAAAGCCTGCACGAGATCGACGCCTTGCTCGACAGCCTGGCACCCAAATCGCGGGCCGCATTCCTGATGGCCCAGCTGGAAGGCCTGCCCTACGCAGAGATCGCGAAGCGACTGGCCGTCAGTGAACGCACGATCAAGCGGTACGTCACTGATGCGCTGGCACGATGCATCCTTCTGATGGCATGAACGCATCGGACAGCGCCGTCAATGCGACCGTCGCCCGCAAAGCGGCCGAATGGTTTCTGCTGATGAGATCAGGCCGGGCCTCGCCCACAGACGAGGCTCGCCTGGATGCCTGGCGGGCTACCGATATCAAGCATGAGCTCGCCTGGCAACGCGCCCTGCGTCTCGGAGACATGCTCGAGCATCTACCCAGAAGCATGGCGATGCAGGTATTGGGCCGGCCCGCCCGCATGGAACGACGCACCGTCATCAAGACTGCGCTCGCCCTGCTGATCGCGCCACCAGTCGCATGGTTGGCCTGGCGCACCTTGCCGGCCACCGGCTGGCTCGCCGACTATCGCACGGCGACCGGCGAAGTGCAGGAAGTGCGCCTGGCCGATGGCACCCGCATAGTGCTCAACACCGCCAGTGCCATCGATGTCGCCTATAGTGCAACAGAACGCCTGATCCGGCTGCAGGCCGGCGAAATTCTCGTGGAGACCGCCGCGGACGCCGTCCCTTCCACCGATCCAAACTATCGGGCGCTTATGGTGGAAACGCGGCATGGCCGGCTGATCGCGCTCGGCACCCGCTTTCTGGCCAAAGAGCGCGATTCAGGACGCAGCCATGTGGCGGTATTCGCGGGAGCCGTGGAAATACATCCTCGGCTTGACGGCGGCCATCGCGCCACGCTGCTTGCCGGCGAACAGGCCGATTTCTCGGACCAGGCGATCGACAGTCCCACGACGGCCACTACGCAAGCCGAAGATTGGAGCAGGGGCGTGTTGCGAGCCCGGAACATGCGCCTGGCGGACTTCGTCGCCGAACTCGGACGCTATCGCCTCGGCGTGGTGCGCTGCGACCCCGCCATTGCCGACCTGCGCATATCGGGTGCGTTCCAATTGCGGGATACCGGGGCCGTGCTCGACAGCCTGCCGCATGCGCTGCCGGTCGTGATTCATTACCGCACGCGCTACTGGGTCACGGTGGAACCGGCGACAACCTGAATCCCGCCGCGGCAAAGCCCACCGGACGTTACAACTTACCGGCCGGGCGGCTGGCACTTTTTCATCTTTCGCGTGTGAAGCCCCATAGGCAATGCAATTTCACATGAGAGAGTACACACTATGGCCCGTCGCCCTTGCGCCGTCCTCGCTTCCCGCACAGCGGAAGGCGCTTCGCCGTTCACACCCCTGTATGCCGTATCGCGGGCCCTGCTGATCTTGGCCTGCTCTGCCGGTCTCGCCAACGCGCAGCAGCAGGCAGACGTGCGCGATCCTGCAAGAGGCCGGCAGACGCACGCCAGTTACGAGATTCGCGCGGGAAACCTGGATGAAGCGCTGGCCGACTTCGCAGCAAAAGCCGGGGTAAGCATTACAGTCGCACCAGCACTGGTGCAAGGAAGGACCTCGGGCGGCCTGAAGGGCAGCTACACCGTGCGCGAGGGCTTTTCCCGGCTGCTTGCCGGATCGGGCCTGGAAGCCGTGGCGGGCACGGAAAATGTCTACGTGTTGCGCGCCCTCCCGCCTGATGCGCAAGGCCATGGCACGACCACGCTGGAAGCGATCACGATCACAGCCGGTGGCGCCCCCCAAGGACTGCCCGAACCGCTGCCCGGCGGACAAACCGCGCGCGGCGGGCGCGCCGGCCTGCTTGGCAACCAGGACGCCATGGACCTGCCATTCAGCCTGGTAAGTTATACCGAGGACTTCCTGCGCAGCCAGCATGCCACGACGGTCGCGGACGCGCTGGCCTACGATGCCTCGGTCGCCGTCAGCCAGACGGGGGGTATGGTTGATTCTTATTCGATCCGCGGCTTCCCGATCGCCGAGGGAAACGTGGGCGAGATCGCCTTCAATGGCGTCTATGGTATCGCGCCGAACTACCGTGCCTTCACGCCGTATATCGAGCGCGTAGAAGTACTCAAAGGCGCCACCGGGCTGTTGTACGGCATGTCGCCCGATGGGGGCGTCGGCGGGGTCATCAATATCGTACCCAAGCGTGCTGGCGATATTCCCATTAGCCGGGTGGGTGCGAGTTACGCGCAGCGTTCGGTACTGGGTGGCCAGTTCGATGTGGGCCGGCGATTCGGCGAGGATGGCCGATGGGGTATCCGCCTGAACGGCAGCCACGAGCAGGGAGACACCGCGGTGGATCACCAGCATCGCAAGATATCCGTGGGAGCGATGGCCCTGGATTACCGTGGTGTCAAGCTGAAAGCCAGCCTCGATCTGATCCTGCAAGACGAAGATTGGAACGCCCCGTCGCGTGTGTATTCGGTAGCCAACGGAGTCTCCGTACCGGCCGCCCCCGACGGCCGCACCAATCCGACCCAGGAATGGGGCTGGTCCGAACTGCGAGACCGCTCCATGCTGCTGGACCTGCAGTATGACCTTAATGACCGCGTGGCCCTCTTTGCCAATGCGGGTCACGGCAATTCGCGCGTCAATCGACTGTACGACCAGCAAATGACGTTTGTCGACGATGACGGCGACTTCGTCAGCACACCACGCTATGCACTTTTCGAGGTGCGCCGCGACACCGCTTCGGCTGGAGCACGCCTGGGCTTCGAGACCGGTCCGGCGCGCCACGTCGCGACCCTGCAGGCTACCGTATTGGAAGTCACCAATTACCAGAACAGTGCCGACGGTGCGCCATTGTCGTCGGATCTTTACCGGCCAGTGCGCTATCCTGCGCAGGATGTCCAGAAGCCCGATAGCCTGCCGCGGATTGCCCGATCACGGTTGAACAGCATCGCGCTGTCGGACACTGTATCGGTGCTGGATGACCGCGTGCAGCTCATCGCGGGCGTACGCCACCAGCGCGTCGAAGCCGACAACTGGGACCGCGTCAGCGGCGCACTCACCAGCCACTACAAAAAAGACGCATGGACCCCCTCGGTCGGCCTGATCTTCAGGCCGACGGCCGCGACCATGGTTTATGGCAGCTACATCGAGGGCTTGTCCAAAGGCGACGTGGCACCCCAGGCCGCCAACAACGCCGGCGAGATGCTCGCGCCCTACAAATCCAAGCAATATGAAGTCGGAATCAAGGCCGACTGGGAAACCGTGCGCGCGACGCTCAGTGCATTCCAGATCACCAAGCCCAGCGGCTACCTGAACGACGGCGTCTTCGGGGTGAATGGCGAACAGCGCAACCGGGGCATCGAACTGAGCCTGCAGGGAGAGCCGGCTCGGGGCCTGCGCCTGCTGGGGGGCATCACATGGCTGGACGCCACCCTGGCACGGACCGCCGACCCGGCCATTCAGGGTAACCGCCCGGTAGGCGTGCCACGCTGGCACGCTACGCTCGGCGCGGAATGGGATCTTCCCTGGGTAACAGGACTGACGCTGACTTCGGGGGTGATCCACTCGGGCAAACAATATGTCGACCAGGCCAACAGCGCAGCGCTGCCCGCCTGGACACGCGTGGATGTCGGCGCGCGATATGCCGCGGTAATACAGGACCGGGATGTAACGTTCCAGTTGAATCTGCAAAATGCCTTCAACCGGAAATACTGGTCGGGGGTGTCGCAATGGGGAGCCTTCGCGCTCGGTTCGCCGCGCACGCTGACCTTGTCCGCAAGCGTCGCCTTCTGAAAGGCAGTGTCTGTCGCACCATTGGCATAGCAACGCCGCGCTCTCCAAGAACACCATGCTTCCTTCAACCGGAATTTCGGATACCCCAGCCTGGTTGGCAAGCACCTCGAATAGGCAATCCAGCACGCCGCCGGCATGGAATGGCCAGGCATGCAGCCTGCCGGAACTGCCGCACAGCAGAGGTCGGAGAACTTGACGGGTGACGCTTGCGAACGGGCCAGCTTGCACGCGACACGCGGCTCTTGACAGATCTTGTCATATCAAAGTTGTTAGACCGTTCTACATGTTTTACTCTGTAAAGGAAACGTAGAGTAGTTATCCGACGTGTAACTAGGGGAGAATATCCATATGCTCGATACCAGCCCGCGGCTTGCATATTTCGGTGATCAGTTGGTGCTGTGGGGGCCCAAGGTGCTCGCCGCTGCCGTCATCTTGGTGGCGACGTACCTAATTGCGAAAGGCGTCCGATGGGCACTGGAGCGGGCAATTAAGGCCGTTCCGTGGTTATCACGGTCTAGCGGCCGCTCAGGCGAGGCGCTCGCCGCTTCGATAGGTACTTTGGCCTATTGGCTCGTGTGGTTGATCGGCCTGCTGGTGGCAATGCAGCCATTAGGGTTGGCGCAGGCGATGGCACCGATAAACTCCCTGACCAACGAAGTGCTTGCCTATCTACCGCGCGTGGTGGCTGCCGGGCTGATATTCGTGGTCGGCCTGGTTTTTGCGAAAATCGCCAGAAACGTTGTTGAAGCTGCTTTGTCGGTGGTCAACCTGGACCGCCTTGCCTCGCGAACCGGTATTTGCCGGCGCACTGCGACCGAAGAAGGCGAAACTCCAAACAGAACATCCTGCCGGTCGCTGGTCAAAGTGGCCGGCGCTTTGGTGTTCACGCTGGTAATCATCCCGGTCGCCATTGCGGCCCTTGAGGCATTGGGGATATCGTCGCTGGTCAGCCCCATCGTCGCGGTACTACAAGCGGTGCTGGATGCAGTGCCGCGAGTATTGGCCGCCGCGTTGCTCCTGGCGGTTGCCTATGTCATTGCGCAATGGGTGCGGCGCTTGCTCGCTAATACGCTTGCTTCCCTGGGGTTTGACCGGGCAATGGGCAGTATCGGAACGATCAATTCGCGCACCAAGCCGTCTGAAGTCGCTGCCACCATCAGCCTGGTTGCCATTATGCTCTTTGCCGCCATCGAGGCGGCCAGTCTGCTGGATTTCGACGTCGTTGCAGTAATGCTCGCCGAAGTCACGAAGCTTGGCGGCCAGGTAGTCTTCGGCAGCGTGATCATCGTGGTTGGCGTCATTCTAGGCCGGATACTCTCGAACCTGGTTGGCGATGCTGTCGGCGAAAGCGGCCTACCATCTATACTGAAATATGCCATCATTGCCCTCGCAGTGGCGATTGGGTTGCGGTTCATGGGACTGGCGAACGAGATCGTCAATCTTGCGTTTGGCCTGATTCTGGGCTCCGCGGCGGTCGCGTGCGCACTGGCTTTCGGCTTGGGTGGACGGGAAAGCGCGCATCAATTGCTGCAGCGTTGGTTGACCCGGCCTGATTCCCCTAAGTCATTGGACAAGCAGTCGCCTCCCAAGGAAGACGGCAGCGAAAGCAAGTGACGCGCTGAGGATTTGTTTCGTCAGTGCTGCGACAGCTTGGCAAGCCATGCATCGCCTCGGCACGAACATCGGGGCGATGCATGGTTTTGGGCAAATACCTTGGCACAAGAACCGTTGCCTGTTCGCTAGATTACGTGCTCATGGATTGGTGGATCTCATTCGCAGCGCAGCATGTCGATGCCTGAGCGCTCCACTTCGACCGTGGCAGTGCCGGCAGATAAAGGAAAATCAGAACTACGCCGGCTGGCTCCATGCACTCGTGATGCAATCTGGAATTCTGACGAAATTCCCGCGGGGAATATGCCCGGGTGAATCAGGCAAGTGCGAACGGCTCGAACAATGAGTTAGCGATTCGTTGGCGATGGATGGCGTCCAATGATCCGACGCCACTTTCGGAACAGACCGCGGCGGCTGAGCGGTTCGAATATCTGGTCAGGCCCTTCCGGATCCAGAATCTCGTTATCAGCCAGCCATGCCTCGGTATCGCCGAGTTCGGGAATGGTATAGGGCACGAGAGTACGTCCCGGCTTACGCAGCTTGTCGATCGTGTCGATGAGGGATCCGGTCTGTTGCAATGTGGCGATTACTGTTTTTGCATCGACATCAAGATGTTCGGCAAGCAGGTCGTTGCGTAGTCCGCCTATCGTTGCGTGGATGGAATCGGCGCATGGCTGGTCAGCCGCCACGACGACGTCGCACTCTGTATCCAATCGCATGGATCGATTATTGAAATTCGAAGAGCCGACTCGCAGCCAATGATCGTCCACGATCAGCACCTTGGCATGGACATAAATGGACTCGCCATCGGCGGTTTGTGGATGGTAGAGACGGAACCGCCGGTGTTTGTCGATGCGTTCAAGGGCTTCGACCAGCCGCGCACGGGCGCCGTCCATGGCGATCGGCTCCAGCCAACCTTCAGCCGTCTTGGGATTAATGACGACAATCTCCGGCCCGTCGGGTTCGCCCAGGCGCTGAGCAATCGCACGAGCGATTTTGCGCGAAGCGAAGTACTGGCTTTCCGCGTAGATGTACCGTTTCGCCGAAGCGATCAAGTCCAGGTACATTTGTTCAATTTCATGAACCCCCGCCTGGTCTTCCATTTTGGGGATAGTTCGAGCAATGCCGAGTCGAATGCGCTGGAACGTCGGCTCGAGGCCTGAAGGCCAAGGGTCGGCGTCGCAGGCCACGGGCTTAAGACGTTCGCCTGTCGCCAAATACCATCGTTCGCGTGCAAGATCCCCCATCGCTCTTGCGGCCGGACCGTCCAGCGCACTGGTGGCGTCATGCCAGGGGCCATACGCGGTCCCGTCGGGTCGGCGTCGGCCAGGGTCGACATCGGAATGATCGCGGCGATCCCAACGCTCGCTGGTGATGTCAATGCCGCCGCAGAATGCCAATGCATCGTCAATGACGACGATCTTCTGATGATGGGACGCCGCCACGGGATGGGCGCCGTCGAGCTTCAGCGTGATGCGCGGATGCGCTTTCCAGCGCAGGACCGTAGCGAAGGTATTGCCCCGGAATATGGCTTTGAAGGCGCCCGTATCCCAGCGTAACAACCGGATGTTCAGAGCGGGCGTGCGCTTAACCAACCAAAGAAAGAAGTTGCCCAGGCTCAGAGGCCCTTCGTCGTTTTCACCGGATTGAAGCTGGATGCGTGTGTCGAAATCCCAGCCGATCAGAAAAATACTCTGGCGTGCATTGAGCATCGCTGCGCGTACAGCCTTGAAGTAATCTTCGGCATCGACAATGAACGCAAACCGGTTTGCTGTCTCGATGCGCCAGGAATTGCGGCCTGGCTGGAACAAGGGCGAGTGTCGATCAACAGGTGGCGGTGATGAGTCCACGGTTTGACTCCTTGGCTCGCATCGGATCATCGGCTGACGCAATGATACCCACATCTAGGGCGTCAAGGGCTCCACATGGCGCCAGGCAGAGCACAACACTGTAGAAGCAATTGCTCCTAACGGCGGTCAAATAAACCGGCGACGAAAGCGAAGCAGGTTGGACTCATTCGTGCGCGATCGTTCGCAACCTCGCCTTGTCCGCTTTGAACATCATCGCCTCCTCGGCGCGCTCGCGCGCCAGCCGAGCCTGCCGCAGAGCGGCCGCACGGTAGTCGGCGTCGCCCAGGTGACTGAGCGCCTGTAGCGATTTCTGGATGCGCAGCTGTACTTCGATGAGCCCAGCGCCATCGCGCGCCATGAGCATGAAGGCGTCTTCGAACATATCGTCAGAGGTCAGTGCGGGCACATGAACCCGCGGGTACGCTAACTTTGTATCATCCCGGGCGCCCGAACCGGCCCACAACCCCATCAGGCGCGTCATGCGGCCGATGACGTCGATGGCGGTGCCGGGATCATTGATCGCTGCCGACAGCGCGCGGGAACCGATTTCGCTCATGACGGCCAGGCCGAACCGTGGGTCCTGGTCGAAGCTGCGCTCGTTGCCGATGGTGAAGGCCTTGTGCACGGCCTCGGGCAGGCTGTCTTCGGCATCCGGGGAAGCATGGGCCCCGATCCAGGCAATGGGCGTGTCGGGATAGACGAAGGTGCCGGGAATGGCGCCCACGAAAATGTCGCCGTCGATTTGCTCGCAGCAATGAGCAAGCGCCGCCATGTCGATGTGCTGAACGTAGCCGATCGCGTGCGCCTCGATAGGTGTAGCCTCGGCCGGCACGTCGCGCAACAGGTGGCCGCCCAGATAGGGATCTTCCAGGCGCGCCTCGATGGCTCGGCGCGCCGCCTGTTCGACGCGTTCGGTCGTTTCGCCCACCCGTCCCAACCGGGTCAGGTGGTCGATCCAGCGCAACAGCGACAGCACGATCAGCACGATCACCGCCACTGTGACGACAAACAAGACGAAACGGCCACGATCGCCATAGGCGCCGGTATTGAGTACGACAATGCCGACCACTCCGAACAGGAATGACCCGATGAAGGTGGACAGCACAGTCTGCGTGACCCGATCTTCTATCAACAGCCGAGTGGCGCGTGGGGTGACATTGTTGGTGGCCGCGCCATAGGCCGCCGTCATGACGCTCAGCGAAAAGGTGGTCACGGCCAGCATGCTGGACGCGATGATGTTCAGGATGCTGCCCACCGCATCTGCGCCGATGTCGGTAGGAAAGCCCCAGGGGATGAAGCGCTCGACCACGGCAGCGAGAATCGCCGCGGCCACGCCCATTAGTCCGATCAAGGTGGCGCGAACCCAGAGTCGCCGCGTCAGTTGCGTGAGTATCCAGCGCCAACGGGGCATAAGCGTCATCCTTTTTGCCTGGGGTAACACGCAATAGCTTATCTTGCTTGAGCCAGTATTGCATAAATCGGCACTCCGGCAATGTGCCCCGCGCGCGCTTCTTGCCTGGCGAGGTCGTGGGCCTGACACTGGATTTCTACCGCCGCAATTGCATCGACGGCCTGTTCCTCAGCTTGGGCATCATCCGCCGTTTTTCCTGAAACCATGGGTTTCAATTCCATTGGATTTACCCGGTAAGATTGAACCGTTTTCACACACCTCACAGGAGATTTTCCATGAGCGCAGAAAAAGCAGTGGAAAAAGCGAAAGGCTTGGCCGAGAAAGGTGCGGACACCGCCGAACAGGTGATCGAAACGACGGCCAACGAGGCGAGGCGTCGAGTCAGATCGGCAAAAGTGGCGGTTGATGACGCTCTGGACGAAGGGCGCGACACGATGGAGAACGCCGTGGCGTGTGCAAAGGACATGATCCGCCAGCATCCGTTTACGGCTGTGGCTGTCGTGGGCGCAATCGCCTACCTTTGGGGAAGGATCAAAAGCTAGGCTACGGTTGAAACCTCTTGGCGTGTACCTGTTGTCCGTGTCGTAGCGCTCGCCCCGGCGTCTGCACCTCCATAAAGAAGGTGCATTCACCGACGATGGCCGATACGTTATAGAGATGAAGAATCGGCTTAGTTTTGCGCCAATTGTCTTTTCATGCGTTGATAGTCTTTCAGATACTGTCGAGCGAGTTTCTCCTTCTGCACTTCGGACAATATTTTTCCCGAAACCTGGAAGAATTTCTTTTCTTCTTCGCGTAGATGATGCCGTACCTCCTCGGAGAGCTTCTTGGCTTTTGCGAGCCAGCTTCCGCCTTGGGTTTCGGCCTTGCCTAGATCCTCTATCAGTTCGTCGATCTCGTGATGTTCTGACAGAGCGTGACGCGAGGGGTCAAGCCCCAAATCGTCCATCAGGATAGGAGCATACAGAAACCGTTCTTCTGCCGCGGCATGCGCGGCGAGTTCAATCTTCAGCTCCCGGTAGATTTCCTTTCGGCGTTCGCTGTGTGGCGCAGCTCTCAGTAGTTTTCTACACAACGAACGCTGGATTTCATGGCTTTCCCGCAAAGCTTCGTAGATATTGTTGGCTGGCATCGTTGAGTTCCTCGAGTTGTCAGGAAAATAGCAGTATCGCGGAGTGCGCCGAGACGGCCGGCGCACTCCACCGTTATACCGCCGGCGGGTCCGACCACGGCGTCGAACAAGGGCGGGGGGCTATTCTTGAACGAGACGTCGGCGTCCATGGTTTCCCCACCGTCGGCTTGCATCAGCCTCACGTGCTGGCCGACCACGCGCATGACCGCGCCTTCGTCAATCAGAGCCTGCGCCACCCGCCTGGTTATGGTGTTCCGCGATTTTTCCGGCTTGCGGTGTGCCCTTGCCCAGGATGGCGCGATCGATCACAACATCCATGGTGTCTCCTGCTCCAGTTCTGACACGGCCCTGCCGTGCGCAGCCAGATCGCGTTCCGCATGGCTCTGGCGAATGAACACGGGTAAGTCGGCCATCATGCGGGCAAAACGCGGGGCCTTGCACATCGGGACTGCGCCCACGGCGCGTGGTGCCCTGTGAAGTAGCGTTTCTACCGCTGACTCGACAGCCAGGCGCGCGCGGCGCACGGCATGTTCGCAACCACTGTCCGGGTTGGCATCGATTTCGGCGGCGGCTACCCGCAACTGGCTGCGAGCCTGGACAAGCGCCACGTCGATAGCACCGAGGTGGGCCAGACGATGGGGATCGTCCGCACGCTGTCGCGCCTCCTGGCGCACCTGTTCGGCGATGGCGCACGCGGCGCCGTACCAGCAGGCCGCGATGCCGGCCGCGCCGTGCTGGAATCCGGCACGCTCTACATAAGCGCCCGGTCCTCCCACCCACTGCGCTTGTGCTGCGTCGAACACCACGTCCACACTGGCCGTGGCAGCCATGCCGACCGCGCGCCAGCCGTCCTCGGTCACACGGACCGACGGTTGATCCAGGACTACTGCGGCCAGCCGGGGGCGATGTTGATCGTCCCACACATTGACCAGGGCGTGACTGACATGCGCGGCCCCGGAGCACCAGGCTTTGGTACCTATCAGCTGGATCGAACTGTCTGCGTCGCCTGGCGCCATTGCGTACACGCTCTTGTCGGCAGGCTCGGCGCACCAAACGGCCCACAACTGGCCCTGCTGACAGTGATGGGGCTGATGGAGTTCGTGCAGGATGGCCCAGGCATCCGCGTGGCTTTCGAAAAGCTTGGCCAGCGACAGATCATGCTGGGCGACCGTGGCCAACGTCTGCCAGCGTTTCAGCGTGCGACCCGATCCCGGCAAGGGTAGGTCGCCGTAAGCGCCGTCGATCAGAAGCCGGAGCCGCGCATAGACGTCATGCGGGCCTGCCTCGTCCTGATCCCTGAGCAAAGTGCGTAGATCCGAGCACGGCACGCGTGCGGGCAGAGAAGTCATCGCTTTCATAGCTCAGAATCTCAAGCGAAAAATGGCTGGACGGGAGGGGCTGGAGCCGCAGATGGGTACAGCCACCGGCACCGGGCGGCGGACCCGACTACGGCTCCGACCCACTCAGCGATCGCGTGCACGTCCACCGATCGTCGCAGCAAGGCTGGCGACGAACGCCCCGATCAGCAGCGAGGCGAACGCCCAAAGCGAGAAGGCGGTGGCAACCTTGCGCGCAGCATCCACTGCTTCGCGGGCCTTTTGCTCGGCTTGCTGCGCGGCCTGCCTGGCCTGCTCCTGAACCTGTGTGAGCCGCTGCCGCGCGGTCGCCTCGTCCACGCCGACGCGCTGGGCAACCAGTTTGACCAGGTACGCCCGATCGGCGTCGGACACTTGGCTGGCGCCGGTGCTTCGCGCCAGGATGCGCGAGACTTCCTGCCGGGCATCGCCCTGGCCTGGGGTCATCGTTGGGTCGTTCGGGCGCAACAGCACATCAGTGAAGTAGTCCAGAGAAACATGGTCTGCGCCGGCCTGCGCGGCCTGACCGGCCACGGCCGTCACAGCGTTGGCGCCGGCGCCAGCGAGCGCAGCCCCGGCTTTCGCCGCACCCGATACGATCGAGGCGACGGTGGAACCCAGCAACACCAAGCCAATCGCCGTGCTCAGTGCCCACACCAGGAAACCATGGGCGGTGTCACGAAAATAGATCTCGTCGCTGGCGGCGTCCGTCCATTTGGTGCGAAGCCGCCCCGTGACATATCCGGCCACCCCGTAGGCGATGATCTGCGTGACGAGCAGCCAAATAATAGAGCCGGCGGCCAGCGCCGAACCGGACGCCCCGTCGTTGTGCCACGGGGACATCGATAGAAAGCCGAGACCGGTTCCGCCGGTCACCAACATGGCGGACACGGCCGCCGCAATGACTGCGCCAGCAATGACCGCACTCCAGGAAACCGCCGACCGGGTGGATTCCGTTGCTCCAATGTGATTGGAATAGGCAGGCGTAACAGGCTGAGTATTCTGCATGACATTTCCTTGTTCTTGGTTGACGTCACGTGCACTGGCAAATCAGTGCCAGAAAAGGGCGATGAGGATGATGATGGGAATCGGCACGCCCAGCAGCCATAAAAGGATGGATCGCATGATATCTCCTTGTAGAGAATATTCCGGCGCCGCGGCAGGCATAGCCGAGCCGACATCACGACGCCGACCCGTCACTTGTTGGCGAAAAGGTAGAGGCGACCCGCACGGGGCGGGCCGTCTGTCCGGTTTACCGCGGCGGTTATCGAGCCTGCTCTTGGATTTTTTCGCCGCCGCGCTCGATATCCTTGCCAGCGCCATGCATGGTATTGCAACCTGCCAGCAGGCTGGACACCAGCAGTAGCGCTGTCAGGGCCCACGTTTTGTTTCTCATGATTTGTCCTTATACGATGGGTGCTTATTTGCCGTAGCGTGTCTTGGCGTCTGCTTCGCATTTGTCCTGAGCATCGCCCGACAAGGCATCGCACTTTTTCATCGCTACGTCGTGATCGGCGTCGCGGCGGGCCTGGGCGGCATCATGGTCGGCTTCGGCCTTTTCCTTGCCGGCTTTGGCCTGGGCTTGGGCCGTGTCCTTGTCGGCCTCGGCCTGCTTGAGGCAGACGTCCTTCTGGTCACCGCTCATGGCGTCACATTGCTTCTTGGCGGCATCGTAGCGGGCGTCGATTTGGTCGGGCGTCATGATCGAGCTGGATTGCGCATGTGCGGGCAGCGCCCCTACGCCCAGGCACAGCATAACGGCGGCCAACAGGGTCGAGTTTCGATTCGTCATGGCTTTTCTCCTACAGGCGAAACACAGAAGCATGGCAGGGCATGAGCCCTGCCACGGTGTGACGAGGACTTGGGGAATTACTTCTTGCCGTTGAGCGCGTCGCGGGCCTCGTCCTTGGCCTCGCCGACGTTGCGCTGCACTTTGCCGACGGTCTTTTCGACTTTGCCCTCGGCTTCGGTCTGGCGGTTGCCGGTCACCTTGCCGGCGGCTTCTTTGACGGTGCCCTTGACTTCCTTCGCGGCGCCCTTGATGCGATCGTTGTCCATGATGGTCTCCTTACTGGTGCATTCAAGAAGTATCCGGTAGTGGCCTCGAACCGCACTGCGAAGCGATTCCGGATGCCTACACTATAGGTAGCGGCATCAATCATCAAAAGCGAAGGAAATACTATTTTTTCTAGTAGTTTGCTACCGCTTGGGCGAACGCCGGCTACGTGACGGCTTTTCGTGCCCCACAATGCCGCGCTCCCTCGCCCAAACAATGGCGGCGCTGCGCCGATGCACCTGGAGCTTGGTGTAAAGCGAAGCGACGTGGTTGCGCACCGTATGTGGAGACACGCTCAAGGTCTGTGCGATATCAGGATCGCTCAGGCCCTGGCAAATCAAGCCCAGGATCTCTCGTTCGCGGGGTGTCAGGTCGGCAAGCTGAGTATCCGCACTGGGCGCGCCATGCGGCTGACGGATCTGCGCTAGCTTTTCGATTACGGTCTGGCTAAACCAGGAAGTATCCTGCATGACGGCTTCGATGGCGGTCATCAGCTCGGTTTCGCTGCGTTTGCGCTCGGTGATGTCCTGGATGACGCCCAGAATGCAGGGCTGATCCTGGATGACGACCGGTTCGGCCGACACCAGGCAGTCCAGCACCAGGCCGTCGTGCGTGCGCAGCTTGAACTCCCGGTTGCGCACCCCCGTGCCCTCCTTCAGCGTGGCCAGCGTCTCTTCGTACAGGCCGGGTTCGGTGCTCAGGCCCGCCAGCGCATTTTCCTCACCCAGCGCATCCAGCGTATAGCCTGTCGTGTCGACGAAGGCATCATTGACCTCCAGCACACTGCCTTGCGGCGTACTCAGCACCATGGGTACGGGCGCCAGACGGAAGGCTTTCGAGAAGCGCTCTTCGCTGTAGCGCAGCGCGCTTTCCGCCTTGCGACGCGGCTCCAGGTCGTTGAAAGTAAAAAGCATGCACTCGGCCTCGCCGACCTCTATCGGCTGGCCCGCGACTACGACCAGTTTGTCCGTGCCGTCTGGCAGGGGTATGCAGGTTTCCATCTGGGCGATGGTGCGACTTTCCGCCAGGCGCTCTTCGGCGTTTTGTCGCGCGGGCGAATTGCCGAGGATGTCGATTTCATCGAAGTGATGATCCAGAATAGCCTGGCGTTCGTAGCCCGTCATCTGTAAAAAACCCTGGTTGACCTTGACGTAGCGCATGTCCTCCAACGAGCAGATAAGAGCCGGCGCTGGATTGGCGTTGAAGGTCTTTTCGAAGCGTTCCTCGGCGCTGTAGCGCTCGGTGACGTCCAGCAGGACCAACACGACGCCTTGGGACTTGCCTTGCGCATCGTTGAGAACAAGGCTTCTGGCCTGGTGCACTCGATAGAAATCCGGATCGTGCGCGCAGGTGACTTCGACCACCATGTCCTTGAAAGGCTCGCCCGCCAGCGCTCGGTACATAGGGTACTGTCCGGCCAGCAGTTTACGCTGGTTGCGGTATCGAAGCGCATAGCGTTTGCGGTAGCCCGACGCCGTGCCGCCCAGCTCGGAAAGCTCGGCGGCGCCATGCATGGACAGGGCCGTGTCGTTGGCCCAGGCAATATGCCTATTCATGTCGAGCAGGATGATGCCTTCGATCAACCCGTCAATGATCTCCAGAAGATGCCGACGTTCCGTGGTGAAGACAGTGGATACCTGTTTCATTGCGTCTCCTTGTGGGGTGGACAGTCGGGAGCATGCCCGGACGGATAAGCCAAAATTACTAGAAAAATCGGTAAGGCGCGATCTGTCAGGCTCATTGGCTGACATCTAGCATGTAGGTGCAGCGCGATGCTGCCCTTCATAAACAAAAGGAGATATTCATGAAAATGAATCAACAAGGCGGTGACCAAAACGGCATGCCCGGCCGTACCGATCCGAATCGCCAGGATCAAACGCCAGGTACCATTCCGGGCAAGGACGCCCCAGGACAACAACCGCCTGTACCGGGCCAACCTTCCAAACCGGATCGAAGCGAGCCTGGCCGGTCAGTACCCCCAAGCGAGCCCGACAACATGCCTGAGCCGCAGGCTTGATCGACTTGGCACAGGATTATGCACAACACGCCAGGCTGTTCTTCGGCAGTGCGGACTTGCGGCTGAACATGGCAGTCGGACCATTTCAAGTCGACGTATGAACGTCAATCGGGCATGCTTATGGGTGTTCATCCGGCCGGGCTCCTTGAGTGAACTGGGGGTTTGGCGATTTCCAGTTTCTCAAATCCGGTTCGGATGAACCATGCATACCACCTGTTGAATCTTCACACCTGGCCGGCCGCGCATTGAAGCACGGCGTTGGCCGCAGCGTTCAGACGCACCGGGAGCCAATCGTCTTTTGCTTCTACGATGCCAGATGCCGCGGCGCGGCGGTGTCGACCTATCTAATGGACCAGATGCTATCGGCGGGGCCGTTCCTGATCCGGCGGGTGGTAGCGACCGCCATCCATGCGAAGCAGAGCGCGCCGATGAAGGCGACGACATCCACGCCGATGGTCGCGGCGCTGCCGTGCGCCCACATGCCGAGCGCCGGGAACAGCAGCGCGGCCAGCGTGGTCAGCGGGATCGCCATCGTCACGGCGGCGCACAACCACAGCAGATGCACGGCCGAGCGCGCCGCGCCCCAGGCGAAGGCCCAGGCGACCGAGGCGAAGAACGCAATGTAATAGATGTATTCATGCCAATGATTGAGATCGGCGACGCGGCCATGCAGCCACTTGGCGGCAACGATGGCAAGCGAAAGGCCAGCCACGCAGCCGAGGCAAACACCTACCGTCGCACTGCCCAAAAGACGCGTCGAGCGCGGCTGCTCGGCCCCACCGCCCTGCCGAGCCGTCTTGCGGCGTGTCTCGATCCAAAGCAGATTGCCGCTATAAAACAGCCACGCGCCGGAGAGACCCAGGAAGAAGTATGCCCACGTAATCGTCGCCCCTTCATACTGCCCCGCGTGCAGGCCGTAGAACGTCTCTGACGCTCGACGATCCGGATCCTGGCGCGATGGGCGTGTACGGTCTTTGAGCAAATCGCCGGTTACGGCGCTGAGCATGACGCCGCCAAGATGGTAATCGCCGACATAGCCACGCTCGGCTCCAGGGACTCTCACCGAAGCGGCCTTGTCTCCAAAATTCTTGAAGATCATGACCTTGGGCTCGAAATCGGGTACCTGCATTTTGAGTTGTTGAAGCAATTGTGCGGGGGCCATCATGGCGCCCGCCTCGCCGATCGGCTTTGGCGGCCTGAATGGCTCATTATCGAGTTCGTTCAGGATCTCTTGCTTGCCGCCGAAGATTACGCTCTCTTGCGCAGACCAGAGCGGGCCGCTCAAGCTCAATGCAGTCGCGGTTATCGCCATTGCAATATGAAATGGCAGTGCTGTAATTCCGACGACATTGTGGGCGTCCAGCCACATGCGCTTGGGGTTCTTGCCGATACGCAGCGCGAAAAAATCCTTGACGAGCGACGGCAGCAGCACGATCACGCCGGCGATCAGCGCCACACCGTAAAGCAACGAGACCACCCCCATGAAATACGATCCCCACGGCCGGGCAATCCCGACGTGCATATGGATTTCATTGATGAACTCCGCCAGTTCGGACGGCTCCTCCTGTCTGGCCAGCAGAGTGCCGTCAGGCTTGAGCGTCGCCCACCAATGAACGTGCCCGTGCGGCTGGCCTGCTTGATGCGGCGCGTCTTCTTCCCACGTCACCCGCGCAGGTTCGTTCTCGTTTCCCCGCAGATGCAGCATGATGCCGTGCTCGCGCGCTTCGGGATGCGCGGCGGCGACTAATTCGAGCAGACGGGGCGCATCGTCCAAAGGAACCGCTGCCACACCTACGGCGGGCGGCGACGCCCAGCGTGCTATGGACTCCTGAAACATGGTGAGCGCGCCCGCATAGAAGGCGATGAAAAGCGCGAAGCCACAGGTAATACCGGTCCATGTGTGGACGGTCTTGTAGATTTTGATGATGTCGGCGCGGATCATGCTGCCCTCATGCGAAGAAATAGAAGCGGCAGGCAAACAGCGCCGCGAAGGCAACCAGGTTCGCCGCGCCCAGCCACGCCCAGGCCGCGCGACCGCTGCGAAACAGGAAACAGAAGCCGAACACCACGATCCAGACCAACGCTTCCAGATAGCGCATCAGCGAGTAGCGCCCACCCGGCGCATCTATGCCCCCCGGCCCCAGATAGGCGTAAAGGCCGACCAGCGAGAGCGCCAGGCCCAGCCCGAGGATGGCCCCGGCGCTGGCCTTTCCACACCAGTCGGGACGGATCTCGCTCGCCATGTCAGTTCCTCCGCCGCGCTGCGCGAAGCGCGGCGATGTAGGGGAAGGCGAACAGGCATACCATCGCGACATGCAGGGCGACGAAGAACCCGGACAAGGGTCGCAATGCGGCGACCCATGCGGCAAGACCTGCCGCCAGTAGCAGGCTGCCTGCGGCCCGAAGCGGCGCTCGCGGAAGAGGCCGCGAACGCCATTTCTGATTCGGGCTGGCCAGGTAAAGGCACGCACAACCGAGAATGGTCGAAATCAGCGCAAGAACGACGATCATGGCTCAGAAGGCGAATGTCGCCGACAGGCGATAGGTGCGCGGCGCGCCAAGCTGGATATACCGGTTGTTCGTTCCCGACCAATAGTCCTTGTCGAACACGTTATCGACATTGAAGCGGACCGTGATCGGCTGGTTGTTCCAGGGCGAGTCGAAGACATAACGCGCACCGAGATCGACGACGGTCCATGAAGGGATCTTCAAGCTGTCGTCGTTGCTACTGACCACTTGATCGCCGGTGTAGGTAACGCGGCCGGTCAGCGTCAGGCCTTGCAGGAACGGCGTATCCCATTCGCCGCCAAGCACCGTCCGGACGATCGGGATACCAGCTTCCCTGTGGCCGTCATAAAGACCATCCTGGGTCTTCGTCTGGCGGGCGTCGAGCAGGGTGACGCCACCCATCAGGCGGACGCCAGGCGTGAGTTCGCCATAGGCGTTCAGTTCGATACCGCGATTGCGCAGCTCGCCGTTCAGCGCCAGCGTCGGAAGGCCGCCGCTGGGGTCGGGAACGTCGAGCGTGTTCGGCTGGGTGATCTGGAACGCCGCCAGCGTCGTCGTCACCGTGCCCCAATCGACCTTGACGCCCGTTTCGTACTGCTTGCTGACATAGGGCGGCAATACTTCGCCAGAATTCGCATACGATGAACTGACGATGGTTCCCCGCTGCAGATTTTCTATGTAGTTGGCGTAGAGCGAGACATTCTGCCATGGCTTGACGACCAGGCCCAGGGCCGGAGTCCATGCCTTGCCGTCATAACTGGAGGTCTTCACGCCGGTCGTCGTGTTGAAATTGCTGGATTCCACTTCCTGGTAGCGGACGCCCGCGATGAACTGGACCTGCTCGTCCAGGATCGACAAGGTGTCGGCAACGCCGACACTGGAAACACGCGTTTCGCTCGATTTCTTCGGATTGCCGGGATCGGCAATGAACGGCTCGGGCCCGAATGTCGGGTTGTAAAGGTTCGTGGTGTAGGTATACGGGATCGTCGTTTCCGCCAGCGCAGCCTCCATCCGGGCCTGCGACAGGTTGAGGCTGAAAGCATGGCGCACCGGCCCGGTCGCCGCCGTCGCCCGCAATCCACCCTGCATGGACAGCACGTCATACGAAAATCTCGAGTACTCGGCGCCAGACCACCCATAAGTTCCGCTCGTATCGAGCAGCTTGGGCTGGCTTGGGCCGATGAGCGAGAAATCCAGTTTCTGCTTGCCGACGGCGGCATAGGCCGTGACATTGTCGGTAATGTCGACTTCGCCCTGCAACATGCCCAACGTCAATCTGCTGGGTTGTTCGCTCCAGGTGGGATTGAGGCTGGTTCCGGCATCGGGCGCCTTCGGAACGAAAATGGCGCCGCCGCCGCGACCGCTGACAACGAGCTGCTGTACGGCCTGGGGGTTGGCCTTGTTCGACTGATGCGCGATATCGGCGGATATCCGGACGCGCTCGCTGCGATAGTCCAGATTGATCGCCGCCGATCCCACCTCTTCGGAGATCGGGTGCACCGGCGTATCGCCCTTGCGGTACGCGCCGTTGACGCGAATGCCGAACTGATTCTCCGTGCCGAAGCGACGGCCGACATCGACATGGGCGCCAAGCCGCGAGCGGGAGCCGTACCGCGTGGTCAGTTCGGTCAGTGGTTCGTCGCCGGCCTGCTTGGTGACGAGGTTGTACGAGCCGCCGATACCGCCAGACCCGGATGCCGCCATGCCGTTCAGCAGAGCGCTCGGCCCTCTGAGCACCTCGACGCGCTCGATGTAATCGATGTCCGGCGAACGCAACGGAGACATGCCCGCCAACCCGTTCAGACTACCGAAACCGGATGACAGCGGGGTCGAGAAGCCCCGGATAGTTATTGAGCCGTCTTCATCGTTCGCGCTGTTCTGTTTCGTCACGATGGACGGGTCGTTCGACAGCACATCCTGAATGGTCTGCGCTTGCTGGTCTTTGATCGTCTTGTTCGTGTAATTGGTCTGGCTGAACGGCGTATCCATGACATCTTTATTGCCAAGCATGCCAACTTGCCCACCCGTGGCCACCTGTCCGCCCGCATAGGCGGGCGGCAAGGCGCCTGGCAAATAGCCCGTGACCGTTACCGGCGCCAATTGTGTTGCGTCGGGTGCCGGCCGCGAAAGTGAAGCCGTCTTCCCTTTCCAACGCACTTCGATACCCGTGCCCCGTAGCAATTGCGCCAGCGCCTGCTCCGCTGTCAGCGTGCCCGAAACGGCCGGGGCATTCAGATTGGCCACGGTTTCCGGCAGGTAGTAGATCTGGATGTCTGTCTGCTGGCCCAGCTGCAGCAGAGCTTGATTCAGCGACTGCGCCGGAATGTTGATCCGTGCCGGGCTGGTGCTCTGTGCGTAGCTCTCGTCAGGCGACAAACCAAAGACAAGGGCAATCGAAATGGCCAGGGCATGCAGCCCCAGGCCGAGTCGCTTGCCGCGCTCAGGCGCGGCGGGAATGGTGATAGCGATTGGAGAGTTCACCGGACATTCTCTTGACAATGAAAGCGACGCATAGGCGCCAAACCCTTTGGCCAAAGGTTCGTTGCAGCCGGCTTCATCGCTCGACGAAGACCAGGCCCTTCATTAATAAAGAGGATTGGGATGGGTGAACCCCGTAAGGATTTTGCCTTCTAATTTGAAACAATATGTTTCTTTAAAAGAGCGAAGAGATGAAATCTCATTCGTAAACAAGTACTTAATCGAAAATGGAGCAGGAAAATTTCTAGCGAGGGACGATTTCGCTGCGGCCGTCAGGCAGCCGCCGCACCATCACCGGGGCAAGCGACGGCAGCACATCGAGGAAGGCATCGGGGTCGTCGGTGTTGAACACACCCGCCACGCGCAGCCCCTGCAAAGCGGCCGATTGCAGGCGCACGGGCTGGGCACGGTAGCGGTTCATTTCGGCCACGATAGTCGCGAGCGGCGCGGCATTGAAAATGACTTTGCCTTGCCGCCACGCCGTCAGCATTTCGATGTTCGCTTTTGACACCTCGGACACCGCCGCGGAACTGGCCACTTGCACAGACTGGGCCGCGCTCAGCCGGCGCACCTTGCGGTTCCACCACTTGCCGCCGGCCACTTCCACGGAACCCGATTCCACGGCGACCGACACTTGCCCGGCATCGCGTCGCACGTTGAATCGCGTGCCGGTAACAGTCACTGTGGCGACGCCGGCATCCACCACGAAAGGATGGTTCACTGCCGAAGCAACGGAAAAGAACGCCTCGCCTTGCTCGAGCAGGACACGCCGCTCGGATTCGTAGAACCGGACTTGCGCGATGCTGCCGGTATTCAGCGTCAGCGCCGAGCCATCGGGCAGATCGACAATGCGGCGCTCGCCACGCGGGCTGACGTAGCGCCCGGAATATGCCGGAGCGTGAAACCATCGCTCCGGCCCCGCCACTACGGTTGCCAGGACGGCGACACAGGCGGTGCCAGCGCCCAGCGCCAGCATGCGGCGACGGGATGAAAAGCCGGCGACTGCCGGCTGCGCAGGACGCCGCAGGATATTCTCGAACACCCTGTCGGGGGTCGCCTTGGCCACACCCCATACCGTCATCATTGCCTGGTAGGCCTGTTCATGCCGAGGGTCGGCCTTGCGCCAGGCTTCGAACACCACGCGCTCATCCGGCGTCATCAGGCCGCCGTGGTCACGGGCAAACCAGTGGGCGGCTGCCTCGTGCGGATCGTCAGGAATATTCGGGTCGTTTGTGGTCATGCTGGACGCAAAAACCGGTGGATGCAGGTTTTTGCTACCCCTTCATAAGAAAGACGCTTGATAGAGGCAAACCCCGTAAGTTTACGAGGCGAATTTTTGTAACCTTTGTTGTAGATGCCGCATCGTTTTCGTCAGATTTTTCTCTACGGCGCTGACAGACAGGCCCATATGCTGGGCGATTTCCGGCACTGTCCAATTCTCGATGCGATGCCAGGCGAAGACTTGCTGACAAGCCAAGGGCAATTCCTCCAACGATTCAGACAAGGCCCGCGACAATTGGGACACGTATGCGGCCGACTCTACGTCTTCGATGGCGGGATGCTCTGCCTCTGTCAATTCATGCAAGGGTAACGCCGGAAAGGACTGTTCTCGCCGATGGCGATTGACCAGGCCATTGGCGGCGCTGCGATGCAGGTAAGCGCGCGTATTCCGTATGGCAAGCGTGTCTGCGCCCAGCAGACGTTCCGCCGCATCCTGCACGGCATCTTCGGCGTCCTGGGGATTGATATTGCCTTTCGCCCACGTCCCGACCAGCCTGCTGTAATGAGCGAGCCAACCCTTTTTGGGCTCAGGTGGGCGAGACATGGCGAATGTGGGAACGAATCAGCGCAGTAAACCTCCTATATTAGCAATAATTCTCATTTCGACGCGGTGCGACGCGCCGCCCCAGGCTCCAGGAGCAGGCCCTGAACGCGCGCGCATGGCCAGAGGCTTGAATTGCTTGCCCCATGTACCCGATTGCCAATACCCGCGGTTGTGCCATATATTGATAGTGATTCCCATTTCACTTCGGTTATCGTTCCATGCCCGCAGCCCAACCCTGCACCGAACGAAACTTGGCCCAGATCGCGTCAGATTGGGGCTATGGGGGTCGAGTCCAGGCGGCCCATCCCAGGCAGGTTCAGCCGGAACATCGTGTCGTCGCGCAGGGATGTATTCTGACTGCCAGTACGTCATACGGCCTGCGACTTTGCGCCAGCGATTTGCTGGGCACGCGCGCCAATGTGCGCAGCGCGACGCTGCCTCGATCCCTGACGGCTTTCCTGATGGCCGAGGGCCCGGCGCTGGAATGGAGTTACGGCGCGGGCCTCCAGCTTTGCCATGGCCGGGCACAGGCTGCCGCCCTGGCCGTCCATGAAGCGGCAAGCCTGACTGAAAGACAACATATCGGGCAGCGCAGCCGCTGCGTGGTGATCCAGGCAACACCGGAAACCTTGTCGGATGAGGTGCTGGCCGAACAGGTCGAGACCTCGCTGCAACGCACGCAAGCGCGCCCGCTGGCGAAACTGGACCGCCTGGGGGCGCTCTCGGCCGAGATGCTGGCTCCTGATGTAGACAATGCCGTCGCCAGGCTGTTGCTTGAAAGTTGCGCTTTGGAGCTGTTGGGACGCGCGCTCCAAAGCCTTGGAAACACGCTCCCGGCCACGGCTGCCAGTACCCTGCACCCGCAAGACCGCCAGCGCATGCTGCGCGTGCGTGACCGGTTGCTGGCTGACCCCGGCCATCCTCATCGCCTGATGGACCTGGCGCGCGACGCCGGGGTGAGCATCAGCACGCTGAAAGAGAAATTCCCCCTGGTAATGGGCAGCTCGGTATTCGAATATCTACGTCAATTGCGCCTGGATCGCGCGAGAGTCGGCCTGCATTCCGAAGGCTGGACGGTGAAGCAAGCCGCCTTTTTCGCGGGCTACCGGCACCCCAGCAATTTCACCACGGCCTACCGCCGCCGTTTTGGCGTGCCCCCCTCTCAGCACTGAAGCGGCCCCAAGCCGGCTTTGCGCATACGTCCCGCGGCTTGCCGCACAGACCCTGAATAACATTAATTCTCATCTCTGACTCAGAATGTGGGTCGCTGCCCGCCGGAGGCAGCGGCCGATACCGGCCCTTTCCGAGATTGAGATGAACGCCGAAATCCACCTGCACGCCGCCCTGCGGCCTGGCGCCGCCGCGCTTGCCCTGCTTTGCGGCGCACTGGCCCATGCCCAGACCGTTCCGGCCCAAGCGCCGGAACAGGCCGCCGCCACGCCCACGGCCGAATTGCCCGTGGTCTACATCACCGCGCGCAAGCGTCTGGAAAACCTGATCAACGTGCCACTGAGCGTCAGTGCATTCGACAGCCCGGAACTGCAGGACTTGCGCATCGACAACGTGGAAGACGTCGTGCGCATGACGCCGAACGTCGGCTTCGCATCGCTGGGCGACGGCCGCTCTACCTATATGTCCATCCGGGGCATCGGGCCCATGGCGCAACCGTTGGGCAGCGACGATACCTCGGTCGTGGTGTATGTAGACGGCGTGCCGCAGCCCTTGTTCGCATCCGATCAGAACCTGCTGGATGTAGAACGCGTCGAAGTGCTGCGCGGCCCGCAAGGGACCCTGTTCGGGCGCAATGCGCAGGCCGGCGCCATCAATATCGTCACCCGGCAACCGACCGACACGCTCGAAATAGAGGCCGGCACCGAGTTCGGTACCCGGAACTACCGCCATGCCTGGGCCTCGGTATCCGGGCCCATCGTGCAAGATAAGCTATCCGGCAGATTGGCCATCGGGTACAGCGGCCAGGATGGCGAGGTACGCAACCTGGCCGGCCCCGACGTGGGAGATCTCTCCAGCCCCTCGCTGCGCGGCACGCTCGTGGCCACGCCCAGCGCCGACACGACCTTGACGCTGGCGGCGTATGCCCAGCGCGACCGCAACCACCCATCCAACTTCGTGCTCAAGGGCACCGACGACTATCCTGTCGTCGCGCTGGATCCGGAAGGGTACATCGAACGCAAGATGGCCGGTGTCGCCTTCACGGCCGAACACCGTTTTGCCCAGGTCGTGGCCACGTCGGTCACTGCCCTGAACCACTACGGATACGACTCGCTCAGCAACAACTCGGAAGCGTTGACGTTTTCCAAAGTGTTCGGCTTGCCGCCGAGCGCGTTCATACCGGCCACCGACTTCAGCACTTATGACGAAAACCAGAACGCCTTCCACCAGGAGTTCCGCTTGGGCAGCCTGCCCGAGGCCAAGGTATCGTGGGTCGCCGGCCTGAACTATTACCAGGACGATTACCGCCTGCAAAGCTACTACCAGTCGCCCTTCTTCCCCAGCACCAATGGCTGGCGCGACAACCGCTATCGTACCCGCAGCTATGCGGTGTTCGGCGAGGCCACCACCCCGCTATTCGGCGATCCACGCCTGAAACTGACCGGCGGCCTGCGCTACACCCGCGAGAACAAGGATTACGACGCCCAATACCGCAACAACGGCTTTCCCGGCAACGTCGCGGCCTTCGGGCAGAACGACCGGCTGGGCTACGACCTGCTGACCGGCAGAGTGGCGTTGAGCTACGACCTGACTCCTTCCAATGTCGTCTATGCGAGCGCGGCGCGTGGCGCCAAGAGCGGCGGCTTTCCCAATTTCACCAACAATACGGTGACAGGCCAGAAAGACGAGCCGTATGCCGCATCCCGCTCATGGACATTCGAAATGGGCAGCAAGAATCAATGGCTGGACAATCGCCTCGTCGTCAATGCCGCGCTGTTCTACAACACCGTCAAGAACGAGAACCTGATGGCGCTGGATTCGGCTTCGTTCACGTTCATGCCGAAGTCCATCGACACCCGCAGCTACGGTGCCGAGCTCGAAACCCGCTATCGCATCGGCAACGGTTTCGAACTGGCCGGCAGCCTGGGTTACACCCATGCCGTACTGCATGATGTGTCGGACGATGTGGCCGCATCTTCGGGCGCCAAGAATGGCAACCGGGTGCCAGGCGTGCCCAAGTTCAACGCGGCGCTCACACTGCAGTACCGCGGCCCGGTCCCGGGCCGGCAAAGCGGTGATGGCCCCAATCTGTTCGCCGCCGCGCAGTACCAGTTCGTGGGCGCCCGCACGGCCGACGTGGGCTCGCACTTCGACCTGGACAGCTACGGCATCGTCAATGCCAAGCTCGGACTGGAGTTTTCCCACTACGACGTGTACCTGTTTGGACAAAACCTGTCCGACGCGCGGCCGCAGTACATCGGCCTATATTACGGGCCGGGCGCCGAGGCCGTCACCATCGGCCAGGGCCGTGTCGTGGGCGCGGGCGTCACCCTCCGGTACTGATCCATGCGATATGTCATCCTGGCGTGGCTATCGTGCCAGCAATACCTGGCTATTGCCTTCCTGTACGCGGCCGTGCCCGCCGTCTTGCGCCAGCACGGTGCGCCGCTGCCGTTGCTGGGGCTGTTCGGCCTGGTGTTCTTCGCATTCACCGTGAATTTCCTGTGGGCGCCATTCGTCGACCGTCATCGTCTTTCACGCCTGGGTCGCCGGCGCTCCTGGATCCTGCTGATGCAGGCCGGCGCGGCTGTCGTGACGGCCTTCGCCGCCACGCTGGATCCCGCCCGCCACGTGATGGCTTTGCTCGTGGCCAGCCTGTTGCTGGCCACGATTGCCGCCACCCAGCGTATCGCCACGCTGGGTTATGCCGCCGAATCCCTCTGCGCCTCCTCGCGCGCCTATGGCGCGGCCGTGATGGGCTGGGGGATGTCGGTCGGCAACGCCATAGGCGGCGCGGCCGGGCTTTACTTGATCGAACGCTTCGGCTGGCAACCCACCCTGTGGTCGGGCGCGGCGCTGATGGTGCTGAGCGCCAGCCTGGTGCTGGCAGTGCCCGAGCCGGACACATCGGCCAGCGGCCCCGCCAGAGACCTTTCACCCTGGGCGGCGCTACGGCGCCCCGGCATCTGGCGTGCGGTGCGGCTCGTCACCCCGGCCACCTTCGGCGTGGCGCTGGCCTTTCCCATGGCCGCGCCCTGGCTGGTGGACCTGGGCCTGCCGCTATCGCAAGTCGGGCTGGTCATCGCGGCGGCCACCGTGGTGGCGTTCACCACGGCGGGCCCCCTGGCGGGCCATGTATTCCGCGCCATGGCGGCCAGGCGCGCGGTAATGGCCAGCGCACTGCTGCTGACACCCCTGTTCGCGATCACCGCCGCCGCCCGGATGTGGATATCTGCCCAGGCATGGACACTGCTGGGCGTGTTCGTCATTTTCGTCGGACTCTCGGTGCAGAACGTGGCCTTCAATACCTACTTCTACAGCCTGGCGCGCCCCGGCGAGGCCGCCACCGACGTCAGCTTCCTGGCCGCGATGATGTCCGTGGCCGCGATGGCCGGTTTCGCGGCCAGTGGATTCATTGCCGGCACCTGGGGCTATGGCGCCGTGCTGGGATGCGCCGCGGCCGGCTATGCCGCGACGGCCTGGTTGGCCAATCGGAAGGAACCGGCCAATGCGCAGTGACTGGCGATTACTTGCCGTGCTGCTGCGCCCCCATGCCGGGTTGCTCGCCCTGGCCGCTGCGCTGTCGATCGCGGCCAGCGCCCTGGAGCTCATGCCCTATTGGCTGCTGGTGGAACTGGCCCTGGCCATCGCCGGCCCCTCTGCGTCGCTGGCGACGCTGGCCGGCCTGACAGGTGCGATCCTGCTGGCAGCCGTCCTGCGCCTGCTCGTTTTCGGCGGCGCCAATATCGCCTCGCACACCGCCTCGTTCCGAGTCCAGCGCCAATTGCGCGAGCACCTGCTCGACACGCTGCATCGCGCGCCGCTGGCACGGGTCCAGGGACATGCCGGCGACCTGAAGAAAACCGTGATCGACGATGTCGGGAGCCTGGATGGCCTCATCGGCCACACCCTGCCCGACGCCGTGGCCGGCATCGCCGTGCCCCTGATCGCCGCGGGATGGCTGCTGGCCATCGACTGGCGCATGGCGCTGGCGTCCCTGGCGCTCTTGCCCATCGCGATCTGGGCGTATCGTCGCAGCTTTCGCAACCTGGACGAACTGCTGATGCGCTGGCATGCGGCAGACACCGCGGCCAATACGGCGTTGCTGTCGCACGTGCGCGGCATGGCCACGCTCAAGGCACACCACCGCGTGGCCAGCTCGATTGCCGGCCTGCGGCAGGCCGTGCACGCGCTGGCGACCCTGGCCGAATCGGTGACCCGGCAAACCGCGGTCCCCTACGCGCTGTTCTTCGTGGCGTTGTCCACCAACCTGATGGCGGTTCTGCCGCTGGGCATCCTGCTCAATGCGCGAGGCAGCCTGGCGCCAGCGGATCTGCTGCTGTTCGTGACCCTGGGCGCAGGCTTGACCGCGCCCTTGCTTCGGGTTCTGAGCGCCTTCGGCGCCATGCAGCGGCAGCTGCTGGGGGTGCGGCGCATCGGCGCACTGCTGGCGCTTCCCGGCCTTGCCGAGCCGCCCGCGCCGGCCGCCCCGCCCGACCATGCCATCCGGTTGCGCGGCGTGTGCGGCGGCCCCGCGGATGGCCCGGACACCCTGCACGATCTGTGGTTGGATATCCCCGGGCAAGGCTACACCGCCATCGTCGGCGCCAGCGGCGCGGGCAAGAGCAGCCTGCTGGGCTTGTTGACCGGCGCCATGGAACTGCGCGCCGGCCACGCCACCCTGGGCGGCATCCCATTGGCCAGCATACCGTCGGCCACGCGCGCCGCCTGGATCGCCTGCGTATTCCAGGAAACACTCGTGTTCGCCGGCACCCTGCGAGAAAACCTGCTCATTGCCAATCCTCAGGCCAGCGCCACGGACGTCGCCGCGGCGGTTCGCCAGGCGGGGCTGTCCGCCTTGCTCGCATGTCTGCCCGACGGGCTGGACACCCACGTCGCCGAACGGGGCGCCAGCCTGTCCGGCGGGGAAAGGCAGCGCGTGGCGATCGCCCGGGCGCTACTCGCGAATGCGCCGGTCCTGTTGCTGGATGAAGCCACGTCGGCCGCCGACCCGCAAACCGAGCTTGGCATCCAACGCGACTTGCGGCGGCTGGCCGGCCGCCACAACGTGATCGCGGTCACCCATCGCCTGGCCCATGCCAGGCTGGCAGACCGCATCGTCGTACTCGATCAGGGTCGAATCGAGGCCGTCGGGCCCCATGAACAATTGCTGGCCAGCTGCTCCACCTACCAGCGATTGTGGGAAGCCCAAGGCCGAGGCCATGCCTGGACACTGAGCCGCCCAACCTTTCCGGCGACGGCATCGTGATGTTCGACTTCGGTTTCGACCTGGCCGGACGCAGAGAACCTCGCCTGTTGCGCGGCCTGTGCTGGGGGATCCTGGCAGCACTGGCAGAGACGTTGCCCTACTTGCAGCTCTATCGTGCCCTGGCCCGGGTATTCGCCGGCCAGGCGACGGCAGGGCTGGCGCTGGAAACCTTGCTGGTGCTGGCCGGCTGCAACCTCGCCCTGATTGCCCTGAAAGCGCGCGCCAACGTCGAGAATTTCGGCGGCGTCTACACGCTGGTGGCCGATGCGCGCCTGAGCATCGCCGACAGGTTAAGCCAATTGCCCATGGGGGTTTTCCTGGCACGGCGACGCGCGGCCATCGCCGAACTGCTCACAGGGCGATACGCGCATTATCAGGAGATCATTGCCCGAGTATGGGGGCTGTCGATCATGAACGCGGCCGTTCCAGGTTTGCTCTGGCTGTTGTTATGTGCGCTGCATTTCCCGGTGGCAATACTCTGCGGCGCGCTGGGGCCGCTCGCCTTCCTGGCCATACCGTGGTCACATCGCCTGCTGTCGCGCGCGGACACCCGGCTGTCCGCACTGCGCGAGCAAGTCGTCGTCGCCGTGCTGGAACAGATCGAAAGCCTGCGCGAACTGCGCCAATTCGATCGAAACGGCACCCGCCTGGCCCGCACCAAACGCCTGTTGGCCGACCTGGAACGCGAGCAGATGCAAGCCGAACTCGCCCCGGCGCCCGCGCTGTTGGTCTTCGGTTTTCTCCTTCAGGCGGGCTTCGCCGGGGCGGCGCTGGCCGGCGCATACGCCTGGGCGAAGGGCCAGGACGCATCCACTTATCTGGTCGTGCTGGTGATTGCATTGCGGTATTTCCGCGCCCTGGGCGACCTTGGCCTGAACCTTGCGGAACTGCGCCATGCACGCAACACGCTGCTCCACATTCGCGCACTGGCGCGGGAACCGGCACTGCCGGAACCGGTGCATGCCCGCGAACCCGACGGCACGGACATCTGCCTGCGGGAAGTCGGGTTCCAGTACCCGGGCGCCGCGCGGCCCGCGTTGTCGCAGATCCACGGATACGCGCGCGCCGGGGAATTCGTCGCCCTCGTGGGCGCTTCCGGCAGCGGCAAATCCACCCTGGCCGCGCTTTTGGCCCGCATGTGGGACCCCGACCAAGGTGCGCTTCTCATTGGCGGCGTGAATCTGCGCGAACTATCGGGCGACACATTGAACCGGTGTATCTCGATGGTCCTGCAGGAAGTCGTACTGTTCGAGGGCTCCATCGCGGACAATATTCGCCTGGGGCGGCCTGAGGCAACCATCGACGAAGTGCGGCGTGCCGCCATCGCCGCGCACGCCCATGCGTTCATCGAACGCCTGCCCCGAGGCTACGACACGCCGGTCAACCCCGAGGCACCCGGGTTGTCCGGTGGGGAATGCCAACGGCTGGCCATCGCACGGGCGATCGTCAAGAATGCGCCGATCCTGATCCTGGACGAAGCGCTCGCCAATATCGATCCCGATAACGCATGGCAAATCCAACAAGCCCTGGACGCGCTCGTCCAGGGCCGCACTGTCATCATGATCGCGCACCAGCTACGAACCGTGATGCAGGCGGACCAGATATGGGTGTTGCGCGATGGCCAGATCGTCGAGCGCGGCACGCATGAGGCGCTGCTGGCCAAGGATGCCGACTACGCCGCACTGTGGCAGGCGCAAGACAGCGCCTGAAAGCGGAACGCGCCAGATTCCTTGCCATCCACGGCCGTTCAGCACCACGACAGATATTGCGCGACGCTGGGAATCTCAGTTATAAACGATAACTATTCCTATCTTTATTGAGCTTGGCGCGCATGCCGCGCCAGTGTCCTCGTTCAATGTCCGCCACCGTTCCTCCTGTGCGTCAAGATTTGCGCGCCCTGTACGCCGATCATCACAGCTGGTTGCTGGGATGGCTGCGGCGGCGCTTGGGCAACGCGGCGGACGCTGCCGACCTGGCCCACGACGCCTTCCTGCGCTTGATCGTCAGGCCGGCGCCTGATGGCTTTGCCACCGCGGGCGCCGCCCGCGCGTATCTGCGCGCCATGGCACAAGGGTTATGCACCGACCTCTGGCGGCGGCGGGAAGTAGAGCAAGCCTGGCTGGAAAGCCTGGCGGCGCAGCCTGAAATCTACGCACCGTCCCCGGAACACCGGGCGCTGGTTATCGAAACCCTGATGCAGGTCGGCGAATGGCTCGGCCGCCTGCCACAGAACGTGCGCACGGCCTTCATCCATGCCCAGATCCATGGGCTTTCCACCCGCGAGATCGCCGACCATATCGGGGTTTCCCAGCGTATGGTGCAGAAGTACCTGGCTCAGGCCATGCTGCATCTTGCACTGATCGACGCCGGGCTGGAGCCTTCCGGCGCCCGCAGGCCCCAGCCATGCTGACGTCGCCTTACCCTGTCGCCGCGGAAGACCTTTCTGTCCATGCGGACTATGACAGCCTGAAAGAGGCGGCCGAGTGGTATGCCGCCTTGCAGGACGCGCAAGCCAGCGCCGGGCAACGCGCGGCCTGGCAGCGCTGGCTGGACGCACGGCCGGAACATCGCCGCGCCTGGGCGCATGTCGAGACAGTCAGTCGGCGCTTCGCCCTGCTGCGCGTCGAGGGCGAACGCGAAGCCGCCGAGAAAGCGGTTCAGGTCGCGGCCCGCCGGACGCCGCCGCGCCGCCAGGCCGCTGGCCGCGTCCTCGCACTGGGCGGCGCGGGCATCCTGGGTTGGCTGGCCTGGCGGTTCACACCCTTACCCACCATCGTGACCGCCTGGCGGTCCGACTATGCCACGGGCATCGGCGAGCAGCGCAGCATCGTCCTGGCCGACAACACGCGCGTCTGGCTCAACACCCGCAGCGCCATCGATGTTCATTTCACCCTGGATCAGCGCGAATTGACGCTGAAAAGCGGTGAAATCCTCGTCGACACGGGGCAAGACACCCACCAACGGCCCTTCTTCGTCGAGACCCGCAACGGCAGGTTGCAGGCCCTGGGCACCCGTTTCACGGTCAGAGAGACGGGCAATGACGTCCTGCTGGCCGTCTACGACGGACAGGTGCGTATCCGGAATCTGGCTGGCCGCGATGCCCTCGTGCGGGCCGGAGAGCAAACACGTTACAGCGCCGATGACATATCCGGGACAGCCCTGGCCGATCCGGCACGCGAGGCCTGGTCTCGCGGCGTGATCCTGGCGGAAAACCTGTCGCTTGCCGAGCTCATCGCCGAACTGGGCCGCTATCACGCCGGATATACCGCCGTCGATCCACGCGTCGCGGGCCTGCGCGTCATCGGCCGTTATCCGGCCCACGACATGGGCCGCACCCTGTCCATGCTCGAACGGGATCTGCCGATACGCGCGGTTCGCACGCTGCCTTGGTGGATCACCCTAGAGCCCAGGTAACCACGCTTCAAAAAAACGCATTCCGCGGTTCGCTTTTCCGGCGCTCGTTCGATTAACAGGAAAAGAGGACTCCGCGGCCTGTACCGAGCCCATGCCAGCACGCATCCGGGCTCGGTCGACTTACACCTCGCATTTGTACGCGGCGGACCTCTCCTTGCTCGCCACCACTCCAAGGAAAGCCGTTCCATGCGATACCAGCCGCCGCCCGCCCACCCGGGATCGTCCTTCTTATTGCCCATACCACGCCCAGCCGCCGTCAACCGCGTGACCGGCAAGGCCCTGCTCGGTGCCATCCTCATGGCCGGCGCGTGCGTCCACACGGCCTCTGCGCAAGCCGCCGAAAGCGCCGCGACAACGCGGATTCAAACCTATGACGTTCCCCCTGGCCCCCTGACGGGCGCCCTGAGCCGGTTCGCCGACCAGGCCAATATTCTTCTCAGCGTGCCCGCGGCCATGACAGCCGGCAAGAGCAGCCCTGGCGTGCGCGGCGCCCATACCGTCGACGAAGCGTTCCGAAGGCTACTGGACAACACCGGCCTGGAAGCCGTGCGCCAGGCCGATGGCGGATATTCGCTGCGGGCCTTGCCTACCGCCCAGGCTGGCGCCACGACGCTGCCCGCCGTGCTGGTTAGCGCCACGGCGGCCTCTGTCGCCGCGGAACCCTACCCCGGCGGAGAGGTCACGCGCGGCGCCAGGATCGGCCTTCTGGGCGACCGCGATTTTCTCGACACCCCGTTCAGCGTGACGTCCTACACGGCTGAACTGATCGACGACCAGCAGGCACAGAACATCGGCGACGTCCTGCTCAACGACCCGTCAGTGCGCAATACCTACTCGCGCGGCGCGGGCCGCGACGAGTTCAATATCCGCGGCTTCGCCCTGTTCAACTACGACATTTCCTATAACGGCCTGTATGGAATCTCGCCGCGCAACGCGACATCTCTGATCGGCATCGAACGCGTCGAAGTGCTGCGCGGACCCAATGCGCTGCTCAACGGCATGGCACCGTACGGCTCGGTAGGCGGCTCGATCAATCTGGTGCCCAAGCGCGCCGGCGCCGAACCCCTGAACCGCGTGACCCTCTCGTACATCGAGAACAGCCAGTTCGGCGTGCAGGCGGACATGGCACGTCGCTTCGGCGAAGACCAGCGCACCGGCGTGCGCGTGAACGTGCTGCGCAGCGGCGGAGACATGAATATCTCGGGCGCCAGCGAGGACATGGGCGCCGTCACGCTCGGACTGGACTATCGCGGCAACCGTTTCCGTATCGAAGGCGACCTCAATTACCAGAATCGCGTGACCGACGCGCGCAGCGGGCTGCTGTTCCCGCCCGCTCCGGGCATGGATATCGGCCGGCCGCCAGACCCCAAGCGCAATTTCTTTCCCGACTGGACTTACTGGAAGGCCAAGGAATGGACCGGCGACGTGCGCGCCGAATACGACCTCTCTGACGATTGGACCATATATGGAGCGCTGGGCGCGCGCCAGCACGATTTCGAAAGCATGCAGACCACCTGGCTGATGCTCGATTCGGACGGCACGATCGGCGCCGTTCCGGCACGCCTGAACGAAAAGCTATGGAGCAAGACTGGCGAGGCCGGTATCCGTGGCCGCTTCGATACCGGCCCGATCAAGCACGAGCCCGTACTGTCGGCCAGCTTTCTTGATATCGATTATTCGTCGGCGCGCGTGCGTTCCACGACGACGGTGTTCTCCGACCTGTACGATCCCGCCGATCTGGCCAAGCCATCCATCGACATGCCCAACGACCTGGGCAAGACCAGCGAAACGCGGCTGTACAGCGTCGCGATAGCCGACACGCTGACGATAATGGACGGCGCCGTGCAGTTGACTGCGGGCCTGCGCCAGCAGCGCGTGCAATCCGTGAACTACAACCCTGCCACTGGCGAACGCCTTTCGGACTACGGCAAGTCCGCGCTCACGCCCGCTTTTGCGCTCGCCGTCAGGCCAACGCGGGAACTGGCGCTGTACGCCAACTATATTGAAGGGCTGAGCCAGGGCGGCACGGCACCGGCTGAAGCGGTCAACGCCGGCGAAACGTTCAAGCCCGACGTGTCGAAACAGTACGAAGTCGGCGTCAAGTACGACTTCGGCACCGTCGCGACGACGTTGAGCGCATTCCAGATCGAACGGCCCAGCGCCTACCTGGACCCCGCCACACGGCGCTACGAGGCTGCCGGCAGGCAACGCAACCGTGGCCTGGAATTCCTGGTGCAAGGGGAACCTATACGCCACGTGCGGCTCTTGGCTGGCGTGGCCTACACCGACGGCGTCCTGACCAAGACACAGGGCGGCACCAATGACGGCCACACCGCACCGGCAGTGCCACGCTGGCAGTTGAACGCTTCAGCGGAATGGGACACGCCTTTCGCCCAAGGGCTGACGTTGACGGCACGCATGCTGCGCACCAGTTCGCAATACGTCGACGCCGCGAACACGCAGCAATTGCCCAGCTGGACCCGCTTCGACGTGGGCGCACGCTACGCGACGACCATCAACCGCACCCCGGTGACCTTCCGGGCAATGGTAGAGAACGTATTCAACAAACACTACTGGCAATCGGCCGCGCGCGAAGGGCTGACGGTAGCCGCGCCACGCACCGTCTTGCTGTCCGTCACCGCGGAATTCTAGTGAGACGGTCTTGCGCCAACGCATCGCCCAAGCGGGCGATGCGTAGCAAAGCCTGGTACCTGGTTCACAAATGGACCAGCCTGGCCTGTACGCTTTTCATGCTGGTCATCTGCATTTCCGGCCTGCCACTGATATTCCGCGATGAAGTCGTGAATTGGCTGGACGCATCACCATCCTGGCCGAACGTGGCGCCGGGCAGCCCCGCGCCGTCGCTGGACAGCCTGGTCGCCCAGGCACTGTACCGCCACCCCGCGCACCGCATCGCCGAGATCGACGTCGTGCACGGCTCCCCCGGCATCCTCATGACCCTGGCGCCCCGCCCTCAGGCCCAGCCCGGTGTCCGCACGATCCGGCTGCAATACGATGCCCGCGACGGCTCGCTGCACCACTCTGTCGACAGCGAAACCGAAGGGCCGGGGTCTCGTTTCATGACAGTCATGACACGCCTGCACATCGACCTGTACACCCGCCTTCCTGGCCAGCTGTTCCTGGGCTTCATGGCCCTGCTCTGTACCGTGGCGATTATCTCGGGCGCCGTCCTGTATCACCCTTTCATGAAAAAGAACCCATTTGGCACCGTCCGCGCCCAACGCGCTCCGCGCCTGAAATGGCTGGACCTGCATAACCTCTTGGGAATCGTGACCATGGTCTGGGCGCTGATGATGAGCGCCACCGGCGCCCTTCATGAACTGGCCGTGCCCATGTTCCGCTACTGGCTTGCCCACGACGTGCAAGCCGCCCTGGCCTCGCAACGCGATAGCCCAGTTGCCGAACCGTCGCGGCTGGCCTCGGTACAAGAGGCCTACGCCACCGCGAGAGCCGCCGCTGCCGGCCGGATCGTCGAGTCTCTGCGCTTCCCGGATGCTGGCCTGGGCCTGCCTCGTCATTACCTGCTCTGGGCCAAAGGTGAGACTGCGCCGGCCACCCACCTTTTCGACGGAATCCTGGTGGACGCCCATACCGGCCGGTTGACGGCGGTGCTTGAGATGCCCTGGTATCTACGCGTACTGCAGTTCTCGCGACCGCTGCACTATGGTGATATGGCCGGCCTGCCGCTCAAGATCATCTGGGCCGCGCTGGATCTCGTCCTGATCTTGATCCTGCTTAGCGGGCTCTATCTTTGGAGCAAGCGTGCCCGGCAGTTTCGCGAGCCTCGCCAGGAACGATAGAGCGGCATCATCATCGACCGTCTACAGGACACGGCAAAGTTGGCAACGCGCTGCGCAACGGGCCATTCGCCCGATGGCAAGATTTTGCTCCTTGAAGCCGGACATCACAGGTTCGGGTGATGTGGCGCCGCGGTCGTTTTCCGACAATGGCGGAATCATTCACACCCGCCTGCCTTGGCCCCGCGCTGTCCTTCCCATGACGAAAAACGTATACAAGACGCTGATCCTCTCTCTGCTCGCCCTGCTCGTCTCCGGCTGCGCCATCGTTGTCCCGCCGCCGACGCAGGAAGCCATCGCCGCTTCGAAGAACAGTGAATATTGGGGCGTGTTGGGCAAGTACATCGATGCCACCTACGTCAGTGCGACCGATACCATGAGCATCACCAACCCTGGAAACGGCACGCTGCGCATTACCGCCATCGATGGCGACTGGCCCGAGAGCGTCGAGCGGCTCGATGTCAGCCTGGGCGCGGAACCCGGAACCTACTACGTCGAAGTGCTGGATGCTTTCCCCGGCTATGCCGCCCTGGTCCGTTTCAATGCCGATGGCCAAATGCAGCAAATCGAGGGCAATCTCGGGCAGCATTACTTGACGATCACGGATTCCACGGCCCGGTTGTGGCACGCTTACGGGGTAAGACTCGGTTCTCTGACGCGCCTGTCCCAGACATACACACTCGATAACGGCACTACCATCCCAGTCAGCAAGGCGCCAGGCAGCGCGCTGCAAAAATTGCACGACAGCATGCCCGGTTTCGGCTTGTGGGAAACCAAGGTAGGACAGACCCTCGTCGGAGACGTCAACCTGCTACGGGTGGACAAGACGCCAGAGGGCCATCTGCAGCTGGTTGAGTTGACGCTTGAAGGCAAGGAAGGGCTGCAACTCACCTTTGACAAAGCGCCCGGTCACAAGGGTAGCGCGGCGAAAGTGGCTTCGAACCCCACCCCCGGCCAGGTAAAGAACGTGGTCTACGATCAGACAGAGTTGCGCATGCGATTCGAATATAACGATCGCGATTTCCACGTGAGATTTTTTCTTAGAGGCGACCAGATCCTGGATTTCACCTCTATTTACGACGAAGATGAAGAGGATCCTCGCGTCATCAACACGGCCTATCGCCCGGTGACAGAGGCCGGCATGCTCGCGGCGATGGAGCGACGCACACAAAGGCAGATCAAAAGGGCTCGGGACGCCGCTTATGCAGAACGCCGCGCCGCCGAGCGAGCCGCGGAAAACCGCGCCACGGAAGCCGCCATCATGGCGGGGCTCGCCAGCGGCTTTGCCCAGGCCCAGCAAAGCAGTAATCAGCTGAACCAGATGTCGCGAGATTTCGAGCACAGACTGAACAGCGACCTGCAACGAATGCAAATCGACCAAAACCAGCAACGCGCAGCCGCCAAGGCCGCCGCTGGCCGGATCCGGGCCGCGAACAATACGGCCAGACAGGCCGCTCCGCGAGCCACGTTGGCGGGCACCGCCGCCTCTCGGGCCGCGCAAGCCGGCCCTGCGGCGAAGAGCTCCAGCCAGTCGGCGCAACCCCAGACGTCGGCGCGTCGAAGCCAGCAGCCGGCCAATGCTGCTGCCCGACAAACCGTCGCATCGTCCGCCGCCTCGACCTCGTGCCGGGCCGTGGACGACGGCGCCCAGACATGGTCGGAATTCGGCAGGTCGCGGGAAGAGGCCGAGCGGAACGTGCGCAACCGCGCCGGCGCGGGCATGTGCCAGCACCGTGGCGGCGTTGCCGGCCTGTCTGTGGGGCAGTGTACGGAACAGAAGAACAGCCGCACCGAAGTCGATACCAGTGTCCCCGGCAAGCTCGGCCTCAATCGCGTGGCAACGCCCAGTTCCTGGCAGTGCACCGCCACCTATCGCTGCGCGCAGCCCAAGCAGGTGTGCGACGGCGGCCCGGCCCGAGCCACGCGCCAATGATCGTGCCATTCCGGGGAAGCGGCGGCTTGGACGACCGCCCGCCCATGCCGCACCCACGGGCCTGCAAGGTGAATCGTCAGGCCGTCGTCGCGGTCATGGGCGCGACGATGGATCCGCAGGCCTGAGCAGCCCCAGTTGCCCCACCAGCCGCAGCAGGTCGGACTGCCGGCGGGTGTGGGATTTCTGGAAGATAGCTTTCAGTTGCGTCCGCAGCGTGTTCAACGACAGCCCCCATTGCCCGGCAACGACGGTCAGTGGCTCGTCGTGCAAAGCCAGGTGATGCACCAGGCGGATTTCGGCTGGTGTCAGGCCGAACAGGGTGCGCAGCATTTCTCCGGGCGCCAGCGGGCGCCAGCGCGCCCCCTGGACGGCAAGCAAGGCCAACGCGCCGCTGCCCGCATCGGTTTGCGGCACGAAGGGCAGCACGACCACCACATCGCCGCCCGGCATCATCAGCGAACCCGCCGCGGGCTTTTCGACGCCAACGCCGCAGGCCTGCTCCAGCAAGCCGCGCAATGGCAGCGAAGCGCCCGTCTTCGCCAGGGGGCAGTCGGCTTGTTCCATCCACTGCCGTCCCGCGGCATTGGCCATGGCAAGCCCTCCCCGTGTCGAACACGCCAGCAGGGGGAAGCTCAAGGCGTCGAAGACGCCTTCGAACAAGCGGGCACGTTCCTGCCGCTGGCCGATCTGGTGACGCAAGTTCAAGGCATGCCGCAGGTGCGGCTGCACGGCACGCATCAACGACTGCTCATGCGCGCCGAAGACACGGCGGCCCGACTCGCGCAAGATCGACAGAACGTGGGTAGACGCGGCGTCGCCGCCTGCGGGAAGCAAGGCGTAGTGCGCGATGCCGTACCGCCCCAGGAAGTCGCGGTAGAAAGGCATGCGCCGCAGATTGGCCGCGCCATGGAACTCATGGTCGATGTAGATCCGCCCCGCCGCCAACATCGGCGCCGCGGCGCGTGCCGGGTCGGCCTCGTTCATCTCCAGGAAGTCATTGATGATGCCGGCCGGCAATGTGCCTTCGTCGGCGATCGACAATTGGTCTGTTGGCACATGATGCGTGATGACCGACACACTGACCCCGCCCAAGGCCGTCCCCAGCCCCTGTATGGCCTGAGGCCACTTGTCCGGTGTCGCAACGCCATCGTACAGGCCGTCCAGCAGCGCAAGCGCCTGGTGCCGCGGGTCAGCCAAGGTCATGGATCGATCTCCTTGTCACTTCACGCCATGCGTGTGGGTGATCTCCACGATGGGCCATGTCGTCATTGAAGGACGACTGTAGCCCAAGCGATCGGGGCAATCAATCCGCTTGATCTCCAAAAAATTGGCAGGGCCCACCTTCAGCAGGACGGACACGTTGGATGGCGACAGGCCCCTGCGCCGGCGGCCAACTATGGCTGGCTGGCCAGCGAGTCCAGCACATCCGCCAGCACGCGCGTCCCTTCGGTCAGGTCTTCTGGCCGGCTGAATTCGGCCTCGTTGTGGGTGATACCGTCGATGCTGGGGACGAAAATCATGCCTGTCGGGCAGATACGCTGGATCAGGCCGGCATCGTGCCCCGCGGCCGAAAGTATGCTTCTGCTGGATATGCCCAGATGGCTGGCCGCGTCGGCGATCATGTCCTGGATGGGCGCAGAGAACGTCAAGGGTTCGGCGGTATACAGGCGCTCTACTTCCACGGCGCAGTTTCCGGCATGCTGCGCGCAGACCTTGGGGATCCGGTCGCTGAATGCCTGCAGTTTTTCCGGATCGGGGTGGCGCAGGTCGATGCTGAACACAGCCTCGCTGGCCACCACCGACGGTGCGTTCGGTGACACGATGAAGCGGCCGACCGTGAAGCGGACGATATCCGCGGGATCGTCCAATTGCCGGGACAGCTCTTGGATGATGGCGGTAGCGGCCAGCAACGCGTCGCGACGCTCGCGCAGCGGCGCGGTTCCCGCGTGGGCGGCTTCGCCGCGCACAGTGACGCGATAGGTATGCTTGCCCTGGATGCCGGTCACGACGCCTATCGTATCCCCCGTTTGCTCGAGCAGCGGGCCTTGCTCGATATGTGCCTCGACATAGGCATGGACCGGGCCGCCGACAGGGCGCCGGCCGATATGCGCCAGCCGGCTTTCGATCCGCTCTAGCGCCTGCGCCACCGTGACGCCGTCCAGGTCGCGCAGCGCAAGCACGCTTTCCACACTGCGAACCCCGGCGTACACCCCCGACCCCATCAGGCTGGGCGCGAAGCGTGAGCCCTCTTCGTTCACCCATGCGACCAGTTCGATGTTTCTCTTGCGGGGCCGCCCGGACTCTGCGATGGCGAAAATGGCCTCCAACCCCGCCATTACCCCATAGATGCCGTCGAACCGTCCGCCCGTGGGCTGGGTATCCATATGCGAGCCGGTCATCACCGGCGGCAAGGCGGGATCGGATCCTGGCAGGGACAAATAAAGATTGCCCACCTCGTCGCGCAGCGCGGTCATTCCCGCCTCTGCCCCCCAACGGGCCAGCAGGCACTGTGCCTGGGCATCCTCATCCGTGAGGGCCTGGCGATTGACGCCGCCGTTCGGCGTTGCCCCGATCGAGGCCATCTCGGCCAGGCGGCCATTCAGCCGATCGTGGGATACCTGCTGGGAAGCTCGTCGCATGTCAATATTCGCCATGTCGCCCGGCCTCAAGGACGCCGCCGGATGGATTCCGGCAGGCGAGTCCACCGATAGTCCGCCGGATCGACCGCCTTGGGGCCGGGGCACTTGGCGATGAGGATGTCCGACTCGACATTGCGGACCAGGCTGCTGAAATCGGCGCGGAAATGGTTCGCGCTCTTTATCACGATGATCTTCATGTCTTCGGGAACCAGGCCCATCATCCGCAACTGCACGCGATCCAGCAATTGCATCTTGCCGCTGGCCACGATCACGTAGACGCCATCTTTCTCCAGGCAGGCGCATTGGCCCAGCTGGGTGATCAGCCCGGTCATCATCGGGCCTTCGAGCGCGACCTGGCCATCGCTGAGAGACACGACCCGGTAAGAAGCGCGGATCGGCGCCTCGCTCAGCTCACCCGTAAAGGTCGGCGCCGCAATGCCGACTTCGGCCTCGATCGTGGCACCGACCCCGGCCTCGGCGGCCTGGCGGGCGGTCTCGGGATCGTAGATCAAGCCCACGGCCACGCGCTGCGGGAAGCGCTTTCCGGCCTCGTTGCGCAGCAGGGCATGAAGCATGCCGGCGGTATTCCCGTCGGCGCCGCCGCTGGGATTGTCTTGCGTGTCGGCGACCACGATCGGGCAGTCCGATTCCTGGGCGAGCGCCATGGCCCGCGTCACCGATTCATCCGGCAGATAGACGGATTGCAGGCGCCATTGAGCGGGTTGGGAGATTTCGGCATAGAGCCTGTCCAGGGTAGCCTCGGCATGTTCTCCGTAGGTCCACACCATGGGTGCGCATTCGGGAAAGTCGGCCGCCGGGAAACCCATGCAGAAGCTCGACAGGGTGTCGTTGCGGGCGTCCAGCTCGCGCATCAGTTCGTACACTTCCCGTGCGGGCGACAGCCAGGTGCTTTGGGAATTCGTCGGAATCAGGAAAGGAAGGCGGCGATAGGCCATCTTCTCGCGCAAGCCGAGCGCAACGCGGCGTTCGAGCAGGCGCGCCGCCAGCATGCCGGTCTTGGCCATGTCCACGTGCGGGTAGGTGCGAAATGCAGCCATGGCATCCGCCTGCGTCAACATCTGGTACGTAACGTTGGCGTGCAGGTCCAGGCTCGTCACGATCGGAATGTCGTAGCCCAGCTCGCGGCGCAAGCGGGCCAGCAGTTCGCCCTCGGTATCGTCGACATGTTCCGCGACGCCCGCGCCATGGAAATCGATATACATCGCATCGAAGCTATTCGCGCGCACCGCTTCCAGGAAAGCGGCGCTGATGCGCTCGAAGGCATCCTCGGTGACATGCGCGGAGGGTGTCGCGCCGCACCAGCTTGCCGGCACCAGTGTCCAGCCGCGCTCGCGCGCCGCATCGATGAAGCCGCCCGCGGGCAGGTTCACCCCCGTCATGCTGTCGATCATGGCCTGCCCTTCAATGAAGGCAGGGAAACTGTCGCCGCGGTTGAACGCAGCCCAGTCGGCCTTGCTGGCGGCAAAGGTGTTGGTTTCGTGCTGATAACCCGCGATCAGGACGCGCATGGTTTCTCCAAGGTGATACGTATTAATTGAGCGGTTGAGCGAACGTCGACATCCGGGGCGCCGCATTCAAGAGCTTGCGCGTGTAGTCGTTTTCCGGATTGGCATAGAGTTCGGCCGTCAACCCCTGTTCGACGATCCGGCTCTGGTGCATCACGATCACCCTATCGCACAGCTGGGCGGCCACACGCAAGTCGTGGGTAATGAAAAGCATGCCCAGCCCAAGCTCTTGCTGAATATCGCGCAGCAGCGTCATGATCTGCGCCTGGACGCTGACATCCAGGGCGCTGACCGCCTCGTCGGCCACCAGTACCTGAGGTTTGCAGGCCAGCGCCCGGGCAATCGCGATGCGCTGCCGCTGGCCACCGGAAAACTGGTTCGGATACCGCTCGAGCGCTTCAACGGGAAGCCGCACCTTGGCGATGAGTTCGCGCGCCAGTTGCAAGGCCTCGTCACGCCGCATGCCGAAATTCAGGGCGCCCTCGATGATCGATTCGCCCACCTTCTGCCTGGGATTGAGCGAACGGTTCGGATCCTGGAAAATGATCTGGATTCGGTCGCGGACGCATCGCAGCTGGCGCTGCGATTTGGCGGCGACCTCGACGGTTCCGGAATGATCGGACCAGTGCACTTCCCCCGCGCTGGGCTGAATCAGCCGGACCAGGCAGCGGGCAAAGGTCGATTTGCCCGAGCCCGACTCGCCGACGATACCCACCGTCTCGCCGCGATGAACGACGACGTCGGCGTTATGCAGCGCCACGGTGGATTTGCCGCGCCCGAACAGAGACCGGCTTTCATAAGACTTGCAGACCTGCACCCCCCGCAACCGCGCAGGCTGGCCATCCAGGCTTCTTGGCGGCGGCGGCGTCATCGAGGGCACCGCGTCCAGTAGCATGCGCGTGTACTCGGCGGCGGGCGCCCCCAGGACTTGATCGCGCGTGCCGTACTCCACGACCTTTCCCAGCCGCATGACCAGTATCTTGTCGGCGATCTCCGACACGACGCTCATGTCATGCGTGATGAACAAAATGGCCACGCCATGCTCGCGCTTGAGCTCATTGAGCAGGTCCAGGATCTCTTTCTGCGTGGTGACATCGAGCGCCGTGGTGGGTTCATCGCAAATCACCAGGTCGGGCCGCAGGATCATCGCCATGGCAATGACGATGCGCTGGCGCTGCCCGCCGGACAATTGATGCGGATAGCTGCGCATGATCCGCTCCGGGTCGGGCAGGCGCACGCGCTGCATGATGTCCAGCATGGCCTGCCGGCGTTGCGCGCCTCGCCACGAGGTGTGCTTGCGCAGCAGCTCGTCGAGCTGCTCGCCGCATTTCATAACGGGGTTCAGCGCCGTCATGGGTTCCTGGAACACCATGCTCATGGCCTGGCCCTGCAGCGCGCGCAGGCGGCTTTTCTTCATCGTGAGCAGGGATTCGCCGCGCAGGGAAATTGTCCCCGCGCTGACCTTGAGCTCTTTCGGCAACAGGCCCATGACGGCGGTGGCCGTGACGGACTTGCCCGAACCGGATTCGCCGACCACGCACAAGGTTTGCCCTTTGTGTATGGTGAAGCTGAGGTTTTCGATAGCGTGGGGCCGGTCGCCGCCGTGGGGCAATGCAACCGTCAGCTCGGAAATTTCAAGGGTGGGGGGATGTTCGGCTGTCATCCGGTTTTCTTTGCAAACTTCGGGTCCAGGGCGTCTCGCATTCCATCGCCCAGCAGGTTGATGGCAAGAATGGTCGGGACGAGGAACAAGGCGGGGAACATCACGTTGCCCGGGTATTGCGAGAACTGCACGCGCCCCTCGGCCATGATGTTGCCCCAGGTCGGGATGTCGGGCGGCAAGCCCAACCCCAGGAAGCTGAGCGCGGCTTCCGTCAGCACGGCCGACGCGGCGATGAACGTGCCCTGGACGATCAGCGGCGCGACCGCATTGGGCAGGATGTGCCGGCTCAGGATCGTCGACGTCGGCGTGGCGAGGGCGATGGCGGCCTCGACGAACGGCTCTTCCCGCAACGTCAGCACCATGGACCGCACCAGGCGGACCACGCGCGGAATCTCCGGTATCGCCACGGCAACGATGACGGTCCACAGCTGCGCCCCCAGGGCCGCGACCAGCGCAATGGCCAGAAGTATGGACGGAAATGCCATCAATCCATCCATGGTCCGCATGATGATGGCATCCAGGCGCGCCACGAAACCGGCCAGCACGCCCAGCAGCATGCCGATGGTGACGGCGATGGCGGCCACGCACAGGGCGACCAGCAACGAGATCCGCGTGCCGTAGATGACCCGGCTGTAGATGTCGCGGCCGTAGGAGTCACTGCCCATCCACAGGGTGTGCTGGACCGAGTTGCCGTCGGGGAATGTGAATGTCACCTGTTCTCCGGCCGGCCGGTTGATCAATGAATAATCGAGCGCGGCGGGGTCGACGGTGTCGAGATAGGGGGCTGCAATGGCGATCAAAGTCAGTACGCAAAGCACAACAATGCCGAACCGGAACGCAAGATTTCCCCAGAGGCGATGCAGTGTGGGCATTAGTAGCGAATCCTTGGGTCGAGAATCAGATAGCTCAGATCCACGAGCAGGTTGATGACGACATAACTGACGCCGAAGACCAGCACCAGGCCCTGGATGACCGGGAAGTCGCGATTCAGGACGGAATCGACGGTGAGCGATCCCAGGCCGGGAATGGCAAAGACCGTCTCGGTGACGACCACGCCGCTGATCAGCGAAGCGATGCCGATGCCGATGATCGTGACAATGGGCACCGCCGCGTTGGCCAGCGCGTGCCGAAGCAGCACCACGGATTCGTTCAGCCCCTTGGCTCTGGCGGTGCGGACATAATCTTCGGTCAGTGCCTCGGATACGCTCGCCCGCGTGATGCGGGCGATCAGCGCCATGTAGACCAGCCCCAGGGTGACCCAGGGCAGGATAAGGCGCGAGGCCCAGGGCCACACGTCGGCCCATTGCCGCAGCTCGTGGTAGCCCTGGATGGGAAAGAGCCCCAGCTTCAACGCGAAATAGTAGATCAGCACGTAGCCGACGACGAAGACCGGAATCGCGAAGCCGGCCACGGAAAAGCACGTCAGGGCGCGATCCAGCCATCCGCCCATGCGCCAGGCCGCCAGCGTGCCCAGGGGCACCGCGATGACGATGGCAAGCAGCAAGGTGCCCAGTGTCAGGCTGATCGTGGGTTGAACGCGCTGCATGATCAAGTCGATCACGGGCATGCGCTGGAAATAGGAATATCCCAGGTCGCCACGCACGACATGCCCTAGCCAGATCAGGAATTGCTCGGTCAGGCCGCGATCGAGGCCCAGCGTCTTGCGGATCTGTTCCAGATCCTGGGCCGTGGCGCTGTCTCCGGCAATGATGGCCGCGGGGTCGCCCGCGCTCAAATGAAGAATGAGAAAAACCATCAAGGTAACGATAAAAACGACCGGGATTGTCGCGGCAATCCGTCGAAACAGGAACTTCAGCATGAGTGGCCTGGGTAGTTGAACAAGCAGCACGAACCGCAAGGCGCCGCCGGGCGCCTTGCGGAGATCGGAATGGCTAGTTCTTGTGGATGTTCCAGTACACCTGAGCGCCGGCCGGCAGAATGTCCGATATGTTGCTGCGCACCGCGGCCGGATTGGTGAATTGCCCCAGCGGGATATAGCTGACGGTTTCAAGCGCCCGCACCTGGATCTGCTCGGCAATTTTCTTCCGCTCTTCCAGCGTGGGAGACTGGACGAATTGCGCCTGCAGCCGTTGCAGTTCGGGGTCATCCTGCCAGCCGAACCAGCCGTTGGCGCCGGAAGCGTTCAACGCGGGCCGCGCCAGCGGATTGGGATCGCTGTCGCCAGCGGTTTCGAAGATGCTCCATCCACCCTTGGCCGGGGGGTCTTTCTTCGCGCGGCGGGCGACCACGGTGGCCCAATCCGACTGCTGAAGGTCGACCTTGAAGCCCCCTGCTTCCAGCTGCTGCTTGGTGACCAGCGGCAGCTTCGCGACCATGGCCAGGTCGGTCGAGCGCAGCAGCACCACCGGCTGGTTCTTGTAGCCGGCTTCGGCAAGCAGCTCCCGCGAACGCTTGGGATCCGCCTTCCCCGTGTAGAACGACGTATTGTCGCTGGCGTAAGGCGTCCCGCAGGGAAACAGGCTTTTGCAGAACTTGTACATCGTCGGATCGGCCACCTGGGTCTTCAGGTGTTCTTCCTGGCCCAGCGCAACCAATGCCGCCTGCCGGACCTTCACGTTGTCGAACGGCGGGTGCAGGTGATTGAGGCGCGCATAGAATTGGCGGCCGTCCGGCGTGGCATTGACCAACTTGACGCCGTCGGCTTTGCGCAGCGCGGCGTACTGCTCGAAAGTAGGCTGTTCGATAATGTCGACCTCGCCCGACAGCAGCGCGTTGAGCTGGGTTTGCGGATCCCGCAGGATCACCCACTCGACCCGGTCCACGTACACATTCTTGGCCCCGGCCGTGCCGCTCGGCGCATCGCTGCGCGGATGGTACTTGGTGTTTTTCTCGTATACGACGCGCTGTCCGGGACGGTATTCGCTGGCGATGAAGCGGTAAGGCCCCGACCCGATCACTTCCTTCACCTGGTCGTTGGGCGAAGCGGCTGCCAATTTCGCCGGCATGATGAACGGCACGAGATTGGTCGGCTTGCCCAACGCATCGAGCATGATGCCAAAGGGCCGGTGCAGGTTGATCTTGAACGTCCGCGCGTCTGGCGTTTCGTAGGACTCGATGCTGGCGGCGAGCAGGCGGCCGATCGTATCGCGCGCGGCCCAGCGCTTGAGCGAGGCAACGACGTCCTCGCTCGTGACCGGCGATCCATCATGGAACTCCTGTCCTTCCCGCAAGGTGAATGTCCAATGCAGGTGGTCGGGGCTTTCGTTCCAGGTATCGACCATCTGCGGCCGGACATCGCCTTTCTCGTCCGTGCCGAACAACGTGTCGTACACCATGAACCCGTGATTCCGCGTGACGAACGCGGTGGTCCAGATCGGGTCCAATACGGTGAGATTGGCTTGCGGCACCACCCGCAGTGTGGCGCCGGCGGCGGCGGCCTGGTGGGATGGTGCAAGGACTCCTATGGCCAACGCGATCGTGGCGATGCGCTTCAGACATCTTTTCATGCAAACCTCCGAGCTTTCCCCTGGGGGATGGTGCGGGTCCAAGTCGGCAAGTGCTCTACCCTGCTGTGGGGAATCACATCGGGCATGTATCGCTACAATTGCCAGTTCTTCGACGATTTGAACTAGTACTATTGAAATTTAATCACGCAATAGCACTAAGTCAATATTGACGAAAACCCTTAATCGCTCGGTGTTGCGGGCTGGCGGGCACGGCGGGACGCCCCCGCGGCCCCTGCCCGCGAGGATCAGACCAAGGTCGAGACCACGCCCGGCGGGCGAGCCGTCATGCTTGCCAGAATGTGCAGGGCGCGCTCGAGCTCGTCCCGGTCTTGTGTCGCGCCCAGGCTGATCCGGTACGCGGCGGGCACTGCGGCGCTGTCCGATACGGCAAAGTGGGCAGCGGGCGATATCTTGACGCCCAGCCTCAGCGCGTGGGCCGCGAAGCTGTCGCCTGGCTGGTCGGCGGGTGCATCGACCCAGGCATGGTAGCTAGGGGTCGCAACAGGCCGCACCCCCTTGAGGATGCGGCTTGCCAGGTCGAACCGGAAGCGAGCCTCGACTCGATGCGCCTGGATACAGCGTTCCAGCGCGCCCATATTGAGCAGTTGTTCCGCCAGGCCCGCGTAAAGGCGCGGCCCTATCCATTGGGTGCTGACCAGGGCCTCGTGAAACGCCTGCTTGATGCCCGGCGGCGTCACCGCATAGCCCAGCCGGAAGCCCGAGGCCACGCACTTGGAAAACCCGGTAAGGAAAATCGAGCGCTCGGGCGCGAATGACGACACCGACGCGGTGTCGCTGGCAACCAGGGGCATATTGACCCCGTCTTCGATGAGACAGGCGTCATACTTCTTGCACAGGCCTGCAATGGCTTTGCGCCGCTCCAGGGGCAAGGTGGCGGTGGTGGGGTTGTGCAGCGTCGACGTCACAATGACCACGCGGGCCTTGGTCTGGCGCAGCAACTGCTCCAGGCTGTCCGGCCGCATGCCGGCTTCGTCGCACTCCGCGCCCGACAGGCTGACATTGAGAAAATCGGCAATGCGCTTGATACCGGTGTAGCTCAGCGCTTCGCACACCGCGTGCTGGCCAGGCCCCTGCACCGCATGCAATGCGGCCATCAGCCCCTGATGCACGCCAACGGTCAGCAGCACATCTTCCGGCCGAGCCGGCCCCCCGAAAGCCTCGACCCATCCCGCCGCGGCCTGGGCGTGCTGGGCCGTCGGCACATACGAGCCGTAGCCGAACATTCCGCGCGACAGCAGCGCCTGGGCGTTGGGCTGCACCATCGCCAGCAACTCTTTTTCGACCACGCCTTCAGGAAGGACATTCAATGCCAGATCGAAGGTCTTCTGAGGCGTCTCGACGTTCGCCGCGACGTCCCGCACATAGGTGCCGCTGCCGACCTGCGCGCTGACGAGGCCCTTGCGGGCAGCCACCGCCATCGCCTTTGTCACCGTGGCGATGGTCACATCGAATAACTGGGTCAGCTCCCGATTGGTCGGAAGCCGCTCATTGGGCTGCAGCTTGCCGGTCTGGATGGCTTGTTCTATGGCATCGACAAGCGCCAGATACTTGGGGCCGGTGCCGCCCGCCAGAGGGTAAGTCCACATTTTTCGCGTCATAAATTGGCTGGCCCGGAAAAGTCCGGGTGGCGTCCGGACTATACCAACGAATCGCCGTACCAGTACAATTCCGGGGCCGGCGCTGCAGAAAAGCTCAGCCCGGCCCCGGCAGCGCTCATGCCTTGATGTCGGACAGCGCCCAGAGGAAGCGATCCATGTGCTTCTTCAGATTGACGTCGACCCGCAGGTAGCGCGCGCCCAGGCCCGGGATGTCCGTCCCGTCCTTGACGATGACGCCGCGCTCCAGAAGCCCGTTGAACACCCGCGTCGAGTCCAGATTCGGCTCGAGAATCTCGACCAGGAAGAAGTTCGCCTCGGATTTGGGAACCGCCCGGAAACCGGGTATGCGATCGACGCCGTCCATCACGTAGGGGCGCATTTCCTGGATGGTCGTGATAGCGCGCTCGACGTGCTGCTCGTCGTTCAGGCCGGCGATGCCGCCGATGATCTGAAGCTGCCCCATGTTCCAGGTCGGCTTGATCAGGCGCAGCGGCCGGATGAGGTCGGGGTTGGCCGAGATGGCGAACCCGACGCGCAGGCCAGCCAGCCCGAAGGCCTTCGACATGGTGCGCAGCACGATCAGGTTCGGGTATTCCCGCAGCAGCTTCATGCCAAACGTGGCGCTGCTGTAGTGCACATACGCTTCATCCAGCGCCAGCAACGTGTCGGGGCTGGCGGCGTCGCAGATCCGGCGCACTTCCTGTTCGTTCATGAGCCGGCCACTGGGATTGTGGGGGTTGGTCATGAACGCGATCTTCGGCTGGACGCGCTGCATGATCTCGATGTACTGGTCGACCTGGGGGTCGAAATCCTCGCCCATCGGCGCGAACACCGGCTTGCGGCCCTCGCAGTTGGAATAGATTCTGTACAGGGGGAAGCACGGGGCATGCATGAGAACAGGCTGGTCGGGGCCGGCGAAGGCGCGGATGACCATGGAAATGACTTCCGTCTCGCCCGATCCGCAGACGACGCCCTCCGGGTCGAATCCGTATTTGGTGGCGATCGCCTCGCGCAAATGCCGGGCGGTCCAGTCCGGGTACAGGGATATCCGGCTCTGCGCCTCGGCGATCGCCGCCATCGCCAGGGGCGAGGCGCCATACGGATGTTCGGCCGACCCCAGCTTGGCGACATCTTCCAAGGCTATGCCGTACTTTGTCGCCACGTACTCGGCGGGCAACCCCGGGACGTACACCTCGCCATCGACTAACGCGCGATAGCTGGGCGTGACGCTGGAAACGATCGGTTTATCCATGACTTGCTCCCTGGAACTCATTTGTCTATAAAGAATGTATGTGGCTTGGCCCCATAAGTACTATTCTAATTTGATTGATATTGAATATAGAACTAGTACAATTTAAAAAAACGCTGCGAAGCTGAGGAATGCCGTGCCGCCGCAACAGTGCAGCGGCCGCCAGCACCGGAAAGCCACGCATTCTCCGAGGAAAGTCACTTGAACGTCTCTTTGAAGCCTGCCCCCGGCGCCGAGCCGCTGGCCCGCACCCTTGCCGCTTACTGTTCCTCCATCGAGGCGGCCACCGCCGATGACGTGCTCGACCAGGTCAGGCTCTATGTGCTCGACACACTGGCCGTCATCCTCGGGGGTTCCACCGCGCTGTCCAGCCAGGCAATGCGCCGGGCCCTGGTCGTGGACGGCTGCGCGCGGCAAGGCACGGTCGCCGGCGCGGGGCGGGTAGCTTCCTGGCAGGATGCGGCGCTCATCAATGGCACATACGGCCATGCGCTCGAACTGGACGACGATCACCGCGTCGCCGTCCTGCATCCCGGCGCCGTGGTGGTTCCCGCCGCGCTTGCCGCCTGCGAGGCCGCCGGCGCCAGCGGCAGGCGCTTTCTTGCCGCGGTCCTGGCGGGATACGAGGTGATGTGCCGGCTGGGCCTGGCGCTTCGGGGCAAGCCCTTCGATCATGGCATGCATCCGACAGCGCTCTTTGGCGTGTTCGGCGCCGCGGCGGCGGCCGGCGTCGGCATGGGCCTGTCGGCGGAAGCCTTGACGCGGTGCCTGGGCATCGCGGGCACCCAGGCGTTCGGCCTGACCGAATGGCGGGCCGACGGGTCCTGGATCAAGCGCCTGCATCCCGGCCGGGCCGCCCAATCCGGCCTGCTTGCCGCCAGCCTGGCACGCCAGGGCTTCACCGGGCCGGCGACCATCCTGGACGGGCCGGGGGGATTCTTCCGCGTGTTCTCGTTCGGCGAACAGGCGAACACCGGAGATATCGCTGCCGGGCTCGGCTCGCGCTTCCACGCGCTGGATACGGCGATCAAGCCTTATCCCTGCTGCCGGTTCATGCACGGCGCGCTGGACCTGGCCATCCAGGCTTGCCACGACGGAATCCAAGCCGCTGAAATCAGCGAAGTCGCGGTGCATATCTACGAAACCGGTGTGCTGACGTACCACCAAGTTCCGCTGAACGACGTCGATGCGCAGTTCAACGTGCCTTACGGCGTGGCATGCGCATTGCTGCAAGGCGCGGTCGGCCTCGACGACTACACGCCCGAAGCAGTTTCACGGCCGGATGTCCTGGACCTGTGCTCGCGCATCGACGTCACGCCGACCGAGGCGTACACGGCCGCCTATCCCGACGTGTATCACGTCGAACTGACCTTGACGCTGAAGACAGGGGCCACCCGGCAATACCACAGCACCTGCCCGTCAGGGGATCCCCAAGCGGAACTCTACGCCGGCCAACCCGGGCGGCTGCAGCAAGAGGCTGAGCACAAGGCCATGCAACTCTTGCAGCAATGCGGTTTCGGAGACCGGGGCGAGGAATTGAGAATGGCCGTAGCCAATCTGCCGCGGGCGGGCAATCTGGACGAGCTGGTCATCGCCCTGCGCTGACGCGTGTGTCGAATGGGCGGCAGCGCGAAGGCTTACTTCTGGGAACCCGGATGATCCCGGCGGTACAACGCCCATTCTTCGATCTTCTCGCCACTGGGCAACTGGCAGATTCCCACTTGCCCCGACGGCGTGTCCTGGATCAGCAGCGTCCCGCCCTGCTGCTGGCAATAGACGGACGCGGGGTTGGCCATGCCCACGGGCTTGTCGCCCTGGCTGGCGCACCCGGCCAGCATCACCACGACGGTACTCAGTAATTTGGCTGACACGATAGACCTCCGCAACAACACTATGGAATCGCCTGTTTTGGCGGGCGATACGCGGCGGGTCAGCCCGCCCCGTGCAACAGGCTGAGGGCCGCCCACAACGCCGCGGCGCGCCACAGGACGGCGCCGGCCGCCATGCCGGCCACGATGCACAGGCCTCGCCAGAATCCGTCGACCGAGACCACCCGGCTCAGCACCCACCATAACAGCGCCGCGACGGCCACGCCGTGCAAGGTTGCCGCCGCAGCCAGGATGCCGGGCCGTTGCAGCGAGAACCCCAGCATGAAAACGGCGGTGCCCACCATGAAGGCAGGCAAGCCGATGGCAAAAGCCACGGCGCGCAGAATACGCAATGCGCCGACTGCTTCGAAACGGGGTCCGCTGTTTTCCATCGCCGGCTATTCACCACCAAGGCTGTCTTTCAACAAGGCCTGATTTTCACATATCTGCGCCGCTCAGCGCCCGGCCGGCCCCGCTATTTCTTCAAGCGCACCACCGCCTGGCGCGACGCTTCCGTCTGCGGCAGCGAAGCCAGTTCGCCCAGCGTCAACGGCTTGGTGGGAAAGCGCAGCCGGTAGTAGCCGACTTCGTCCTGCGGCACGCCGCGCTCGTCGGCGATCAGTTCGCTGACGGTCAGGCCGCACAGCCGGCCCTGACAGGGCCCCATGCCGCAACGCAGGAACGCCTTCATCTGGTTCGGCCCGGAGCATCCCAGCCTGACCGTCTCGCGCACCTGGCGGGCGGTGACTTCTTCGCAGCGGCACACGATGGTGTCGTCGGTCGGGCGGCGATAAGCGTCGGTCGGCTGGTACAGCACGTCGAAGAAAGCGCGGCCGCGCACCGCCCGCGCCAGGGCCCGGCGCGTCGCGCGGGCCTCGCGGTCGCGCCGGGCGGCTGCGAGGCGGCCCAGCACGACGGCGGCCTGCAATGCCGCCAGGCGGCCGCGATGCTCGGCGGCCAGGGCCCCCGCGATGCCCGCCCCGTCGCCGGCGATGCCGACGCCGGCCACCGAGGTCGCGCCCCATTCGTCCGTGCGCGGCTGCCAGCAGGCCATGGCCTCGTTCCAGGCGTGGTCCACGCCCAGCGCGCGCGACAGGTTCACATTGGGCACGACGCCCTGGTGCAGCATCAGGTGCGCGGCCGGCACGTCGTGCTCGCGCCCGCCGGCGCGGTAGCCGACCGACGCCAGCCGGTCGCGCCCGTGCGCCTGCAGGGCCTGCACGCCCCGCACGATGGGCACCCCGGCCCGCACTGCCCGCATCAATTTCAGGCCCTTGCCCAGGTACGGCGAGCGCAGGAAATCTAGGGCGTGCGGCAAGGCCCGCGCCAGCCGGCCCGGCGGCGTCGTCTCGAGCAGGCGCTCGACCCGCACGCCCGCGTTCAGGTATTGCCACGCCACCAGGTACAGCAGCGGGCCGCTGCCGGCCAGCACGGCGCGGTCGCCCGGCACGATTCCGGCCGTCTTCAGCAGGATCTGCGCCGCCCCGGCGGTGACCACGCCAGGCAGCGTCCAGCCCGGAATAGGGAAGGGCCGCTCCAGCGCGCCGGTGGCCAGCAGGATGTGGCGCGCATGCAGGATGGCGGCCTGGCCACCGATGGAATAAGCCACCTCGAAACCGCCCGCCGCCTCTGTATCGGACCGGCGCGCCACGGCCCACACCGTGGCGCCGGCCAGGTAGGCCGCGCCGCTGGCGCGAAACGGGCCCAGCAGGCTGGCGCCATGCCAGTAGTCGGCGCCCAGGATGCCCGGGTCGGTCAGCGCCGTGGTGGTGATGGCCCGGTAGATCTGCCCGCCCGGCGCCGCCTGCTCGTCCAGCAGCAGCGTATCCACGCCCAGGCGCGCGGCCTGGGTCGCCGCGGCCATGCCGGCGGGCCCGGCCCCCACGACCAGCAGTTCGCAGCTTCGGGTCATGGCGCGATCTCCCGCGCGCGATGTTGCCGCTGCACGCGCATGCCCTCGCGTACCGGCGTCATGCAAGCCTGGCGGTTGGCCTGCCCGTCGATGGTGACCAGGCAGTCGTAGCAGACGCCCATCATGCAGTACGGCCCGCGCGGCACGCCGCCGACCACCGTTTCCCGGCACGCGTCGTGGCCGCTGGCCAGCAAGGCGGCCGCCACGCTTTCGCCGGCGCGGCACTGCACCGGCACGCCGTTGACGTCGATCCGGACCATCGGTCCGGGCGGCTGCCCGGACACCGCATCAAGCCGCTTGAACATGAAACCTCCGCGGAGAGAAAGGCGCCATGTCGTCGGCCAGGGCGCCGTCGGCGATCATGGGGGCCAGCACCAGCGCATGCGCGCCGGCCAGGGTGACGCCGCTGTGGCAGGTGGCCACGAAGGCGCCCGGACACGTATCGGACTGCGCATAGATGGGGAAGCCGTCTTGCGACATCACGCGCAGCGCCGACCAGGAACGCACCACGTTGACCTCGCGCAGCGCGGGCAGCGTGCGTACCGCGCGGTCGGCCAGCGTGCCCAGCACCGGCAGGCTGACTTCGTAGTCGGCATAGCCGGCCTCTTCCTGGGAATCGCCGATCAGCCAGCTGCCCTCGTCCATCTGCCGCAACGTGCTGAGCGGGGTGCGCAGCACCCGCTGCGTGCGTTCCAGCACGATGATCTGGCCGCGCTGCGGCCGCACCGGGATATCCAGGCCGACCTGCGCGCCCATGGCCTTGTTGCCCAGCCCGCACGCCAGCACCAGCCGCTGCGCATGCAACGGGCCGCGCGGGGTATCGATCACGAACATGCCGTCGGACTGGCGGCTGACCGTCAGCGCCGGGCAGCGCGGCAGGTAATCCACCCCATTGCGCTGGAACGTGGTGTGAAACGCGCGCAACAGCTTCAGCGGATTGGCGATGCCGTCGACCGGCGTCCAGCTGGCGCCCCGCACCTCGGGCCCGATGCCTGGCACCAGCTCGGCCACTTCCTGGCGGTCGAGCAGCTTCCATTCGTACTCGCTCATGCCGGGTTGCGCCAGCAGGGTCGTCATGAACGCGATGCGCGCCTGGACCTCTTCGTCCGACAGCAACACGTGCAGCCCGCCATTCTGCTCCAGATGCACGTCGATGCCCGACTCTTCCAGCAATTGCTCGGCCAGGTCCGGCCACACGCGTTGCGAGGCCATGGTCCATACGCCGTAGCGCGGCATGCCCATGCCCTTGCTCTGCACCCAGACCAGGCCGAAATTGCCGCGCGAGGCCCGGTAGGCGACATCGCCCTCGTCCAGCACCGCCACGCGCCCCAGCCGGCGGCGCAGGCCATAGGCCAGCGCCGAACCCACCAGGCCGCCGCCCACCACGACGGCGTCGTAGGACGAGAACCTGGGCGCCGCGCCCCGCGCCGGCGCCGAACCCGCAGCTTCTGTGATTGCCATGCCTGTCCCCACCCCCCAAGCGTGCGACGCGTCAATCCCGGAAAACGGCCTTGACCACCCGGTTGGCGTTGCCGCCCAGCACCATGCGGATCTCGTCGTCCTTGAAGTCGCGCTTGATCAGGTAGCCGATGACGTAGTGCAGCGTGCCGGGGCCGACGTCCTTGGGGTGCATCAGGTCAGTACGCAGTTCCGGGCCGATGATGGCCACCTCGGGGTGGCGGGCGTGGAACTCGGCCATCCTGTCATGGCTGTACTTGCGCAGGTCGCCCACATCGGTGCCGATGCCCACGTGCTCGATGCCGACCAGGTTGGCGATGTAGACGACGTGGTCGATCATGTCGTTGATGGTGCTGCCGGTGCCCAGGCCGTCCGGCTTCAGGAAGCCCGACTTGCCGGCGATGCCGACCACCCCGCCCTTGGCGGCGATGGCCTTGATCTCGTCGTCGGTCTTGTTGCGCGGCGTATCGACGATGCCCCGCGCCGCCGTATGCGTGGCCATGATGGGGTTGGCCGACATGTTGGCGCAGTCGATCGTGGTGCCGGCGCCGACATGGGACGTGTCGATCACGATGCCCAGCTCGTCGAGCTTCTTGACGAACTTGATGCCCAGGTTGCTGAGCCCGGACTGGAACCGTTCGCCGCAACCGTCGCCGAACAGGTTGCGGTCCTGGTAGGTGGGCTGCACGAAGCGGATGCCCAGGTTGTAGAAGACCTCCATCCTGTCGATGTCGTCCTCCAGCGCGGTGACGTCCTGGAAGCCCATGAAGATCGCGGTGCGGCGCTCTTTCTGGGCGCGGGCGATGTCGGCGTACGACTTGGCGATGAACCCCACGTCGGGATGGGCGTCGTACAGCCGGGTCCAGTGGGCGACGTTCTTCACGCCTTCGGCGAAATCCACCGTATAGCAGACGGTATGGTTGATGGCCGTGACGTTCGACGCCTTGACCTGTTCAAGATAGGTCTCGTCGCCGCACTCGCGCGTGGTCGAATCGCACAGGTTCCAGTAGACGAACTCTTTCCGGATACGGGCCGCCCGTTCTTGCTCGGCCTCGGTAAGTTCCAATCCAAATGCTTTGCTCATTTTGCTTGCCCTCTGGTTAGTGGAATGACTTCACGCATGGCGGCGTGAACGCGGCTGGCTCGTCACGACAGCACCAGGCTCTCGTCCTCGGGCCAGTAAAGGTAGATCGTGGCGCCCGCGGCCAGGTCCGGCGCCACGCGGGCCGACGAACGCAGCACCGTCATGGTCTGGCCGCCGGCCTGGCATTCGATTTTGGTGACGTGCCCCAGGAAATGGACATCCGCCACGCGGCATTCCATCGTCGAGATTCCCGTCCGGTCTTGCAGCGCCAGGAATTCCTGGTGCGACAGCGTGTAGTCGACCCGGTCGTGCTTGACCGACAGGAAGACCGGCTGCCCCGCATCGAACCCCAGGGCCGCGCGCCCCTTCAGCACCTGCCCGGTTTCCGTGGCGCTGACCTCGCAGCCGGCGCCGTCCGGCGCCTGGCGCAGCCACGTGGCGGCGATGAAATTGGTATTGCCCAGGAACGCCGCGGCGAACGAGCTGGCGGGGCTGTTGTAGATGTCGCGGGGCGACGACAGCTGGGCGATTTCCCCGTCTTTCATCAATACGATCCGGTCGGACAGGAACATCGCCTCTTCCTGGTCGTGCGTCACGAACACGGACGTGATGGACAGTTCGCGCAGGATCCGCTTCAGGTCGCCGCGGATTTCCTGCCGCAGCTTGGCGTCCAGGTTCGACAGCGGCTCGTCCAGCAGCAGCACGCGCGGCTCCATCACCATGGTGCGGGCGATGGCCACGCGCTGCTGCTGCCCGCCGGAAAGCTCCTTGGGCTTGCGGTGCGCGAACGCTTCCATGCCGACCAGCTTCAACGCGCGTGCCACCCGTTCGCGGATCTGGTCCTTGGGCACCGACTTGATGCGCAGCCCGTACGACACGTTGTTGAAGACCGTCATGTGGGGAAACAGCGCATATCCCTGGAACACCATGCCGACGTTGCGACGGTTGATGGGCACGTCGGTCTGGTCGACGCCGTCGATGATGACCGAGCCCTTCCGGGGCGAGATCAACCCGGCGATGGCGTGCAGCGTGGTCGTCTTGCCGCAGCCGCTGGGCCCCAGCAACGACAGGATCTCGCCGCGGCGGACGTCCAGGTTGAGTCCCGCGATGATGTCGCGTTCGCCGTAGCCCAGCGTCAGGTCCTTCAGTTCGATCGAATAGTCTTCGCGTGCCGTCATTTTCTTGGTCCCATGGTGTCCAGGCCCGAAACCCTGCTGATCACCGAAACCACCACGCAGGACAGCAGGATCAGGATGGTCGACAGCGCGGCGATGGCCGGGTCCAGGCTGAATTCGACATAGTTGTAGATGGTGATGGGCAGCGTCATGGTCGAGGCATCGGCCAGGAACAGGGAAATGACGGTGTTGTCGAAGCTCGTCAGGAAGGCGAACAGGGCCGCCGCCACGATCGAGTTCTTCATCAGCGGCAAGGTCACCCGCACGATCGTGCCGCCCCGGCTCGCCCCCAGCAGCAGCGAGGCGTTTTCGAGGTTCTCGTTGATGGCGTTGACGCCGTTGAACAGCAGCCGCACCGTATAGGGCAGGCAGATGACCGTGTGCGCCAGCACCAGGGTAAGCACGTCGGTGGCGACGTTCATCAGCGTCAGTATCTGCAGCAGCGCCAGGCCGATCACCAGTTCCGGAATCACCAGGGGCGACAGCAGCAGGCCCAGGATGGTCTCGCGATAGCGGCTACCGCCCCGCGCCAGGGCGTACGCCGCCAGCAGGCCCAGCAGCACCGACAGCATCGTAGCCAGCAGCCCGACCACCAGACTGTTGGCCGCCGCATCCAGGAACGCCGGGTCCTGCAGCACCCGCCCGAACCACGTCAGCGAGACGCCATGCGGCGGAAATCTCAGGATCTCTTGCGGCTCGAACGCCGCGCCGATCACGATCAGCAACGGGCTGCACATGAACAGGATGTACAGGACGCTCAGGGCTTTTTTCATCGGGCCCGCCCCTCTTCCAGCGGGCTGGCGTCGAAGGTCAGGCGATTCCGGATGGCGCCGATCAGCGCAAAGACCATCATGGTGAAGACGAACAGCACGACCGCCAGCGCCGCCCCCGCGGGCACATTGCCCACGATCATCACTTGCTGGTAGATCATCGTGGCGATCATCTTGATGTTGATCGAGCCGAGCATCGCGGGCAGCACGAAGGTCGCCAGCACGTGCAGGAACACCAGCAGCGAACCGACGATGAACCCGGGCGAACAGAGCGGGATGATGACGTGCAGGAAGACGTCGCGCCGCCGCGACCCCAGCACCATGGCGGCGTCGACGATGCTCTTGTCGATGGCCCGCAGGCTGGCCAGCACCGGCAGCACCATGAACGGCAGCAGCAGGTGCGTCAGGGCGATGATGACGGCCGCCTCGGTGTACAGCACCTGTATGGGCTGGTCGATCAGGCCGGCCCATTGCAGCAGCGAATTCAGCGGCCCTTCCCGCCCGAATACGATGATCCAGCCGAAACCGCGCACCACCACGCTGACGAACAACGGCAGCACGGTGACGACAGTCAGCGTGGCGGCCAGCGCCTTGCCGGATACGGAAATGATGTAGGCGATCGGAAAGCCGATTACCAGCGTCGCCACGGTCACGGTGGCGCCGATGCGAAAGGTGTTGAGGATGCTTTCCCAGTAGACCGGGTTGCGGAACGCCTCGACGTAGTTGCCGAAGCTGGGCAGCGCGGGCCCGCCGTACAGGTAGTCCTGGTCCATGAAGCTCAGGTACAGCAGGTACGCGAACGGCACGAACAACAACAGGGTGATGAACAGCAATGCCGGCGACAGGAACAACACGCGTTGCTTCATGGTTCCAACACTCCACGGCTGCCGCGCGCCTGGCGCGCGGCAGGCAGCCTACGTCGTTCGCAATGGGAAACGGGCGGCAGCCCCGCCCAACATCAGGCTGGCGTCAAGTGGCGATGCGCTTGTTCCACAGGTCCAGCAGAGCGCTCATGTTCTTCATCAGCAGTTCGGTATCGACCAGCCGGACGGTATCGATGCCGGGCAGGCGATCTTTCAGCTTGTCGCTGTATTTCACCTTGCGGTTCACCGCGCCGTACAGCATGGTCTCGCAGAAAGCCTTCTGCGCTTCTTCGCCCAGGGCGTAGTTCATGAAGGCCTTGGCCAGATCTTCCTTGCCGCCCTTCACCACGCCCATCACCGGGCCGCTGGATACCGCGCCCTCGGCCGGGTTCACCCACTTGACCATGCCTTTGGTGGAATCTTCGGCAATGAAGGTGCGGCCGTCCCAGCCCGGGCCGATGGCGCCCTCGCCGCTGGTCAGCAGCACGACCGGGTCGTTGAACGCCGTGAAGAACTTGAAGATGTGCGGCTTCATTTTTTCCAGCGTCGAGATGGACGCCTCGATATCGCCGTATCCGCTGCCGTAGATCTTGCCGAACATCGACAACACCTCGGCGCCGCGCACGTTCGAGCTCAGGTTGTTGAAGAACACCTGCTTGCCGAAATCGCCCGCGATGGTGCGTTCGACGAATTCCTTCCAGGACTTTACGCCCCCCGGGATCTTGTCCGGCCGGTACGCGATGCCGACGCTGCTGTAGTCGTACATCGAACCGCAGCCCTGCCAGTCGGCCTTGAATTTCTCGGGCACGTCGGCCAGGCTGGGCACGCTTTTCTCGTCGACCTGAACCAGCTTCTTGGCCCGGATCAGGCGGTAGATGTCCATGCCGCCGAAGGCCGCCACGTCGTAGGGCGGCGTGCCACGACTGGACAGTATCTTCATCGCGTGGGCCGGGTTGGTGCCGGGAACAAGCGTCACTTTCACGCCCGACTGCTTCTCGAACGGTTCGGCCATGAACTTGCGGACGTTCTCCATGAAGGATCCGCCCGAGCTGGTGACGTAGATGTGATCGTCTGCCGCGTGTCCGATGCGAAAGTAGCTGCCGCCGATGGCCGCCAGGCCGATACCGGCCGATCGCTTCAGGAAAATGCGCCGAGTTGCCATATCCATGATGTTTGTCCTGTCCAGTGTGCGTCCGGTGTCGTTCAGGCGCTGGGCCTGGGCGGCTGCCGGGAACTCTCTGCAAGTCAACTACCACGTCTCTATCCCGGGCCTGTCGATGCGCGGCGCGGGGTCACTCGTTGTTGCGACATATGGTGTTGCAGGCCTGGGGGACCGTCAAATCAAAAAAAAAGCGGTTCCCATACATTTTTTGTATGCAAGCCGCGAAGCGCATGCCGGCCGGGCCGCGGCCGGGTCAATCGCAGATGGCAAGCCGGGATTCCGCGAAGCGCGACTTCAGCACCGTGACCAGGCAGTCGATGAACGCCGCGACCAGCAGGCTGCGGGGCCGGTGGCTGGACCGCAGCAGCGTGATCGGGAAGTGGATGGCCGGGCGGAGTTCCTTCACGACCAGCCCATGGCACAGGAAATCGTCGGCGATCACCGCGTTCAGCACGCTGACCCCCAGCCCTTGCGCCACCAGGTGGCAGATGGTGGACGCGTTCTCGGCCTCGACCTCGATCTTGCGCGTGACCTTGGCTTTCTCGAACAGGCTGTCCACATGTTCGCGGCTGCCGTTCTGGCGGGCGATCGAGATGAACGGCTCGCCCTCCAGGTCGCGCGCATGGATCACGTCGCGCGAGGCCAGCCGGTGGTCGCGATGCAGCAGGCAAACTCCCCGGATACTGGCGATGCGTTCCGATTCCAGGCCGGGCTCGGTCACGTGCCCGATGAACGCGGCCAGCCCCAGGTCGCACAGCTGCGAATTCACCAGCTGTTCGACCATGTAGGAATTACAGGTGCGTATGGACAGCGTGACGCGCGGGTGGCGCCGGGTGAATGCGGCGACCACGCTGGCCAGGAACCCGTGGCTGAGCGCCGGGGCGACGGCGATGTGCAGCCGGCCACCGCTCAGCTGCTTGATGGTGCGGGCGGCGTCTTTCAGCGCTCGCAGCCCGGCGTAGTGCTGCTCGACCTCTTTGAAGAAAGCCACGCCCTCATCGGTGACGTGCAGCTTGTTGCCTTCGCGGGCGAACAGCTTCAGGTCCAGTTCAGCTTCCAGGGTGGACACCAGGCGGCTGACATTGGGCTGGGTGGTATGGATGATGCGCGCGGCGCCCGTCATCGAGCCCGTGCGCATGACTGCGCGAAAGGCCTCGAGTGCACGGACATTCATTGGCCCCTTGTCAGCGCCCATGAGCCATTCCCCTGATCTTTTCTTGGCGCTGGCCCGATGACCGGATATCCGCGCCCGGCTTCGCTTGCCGGCGCCTGCCCGCGCGGGCGCGGCGGTGCCGGGAAGTCGAGTCGCGCTTAGCTTACTGACATCACCTGGGCCGGTCAATGCGGCAGGCCGCCGGGCAGGCCGCGGATCAGGGCGGCGGCCCCCGGCTGGGCGAGCGGGTCAGTCGACGGTGACTTTGCCCACCATGCCCGCTTCCATGTGGCCCGGAATCAGGCAGGCGAAGTCCACCACGCCCGCCTGGCTGAACTGCCACACCAGTCCGCCGACCTTGCCCGGGCCCAACGTGACCATGTTGGGCTCGGCGTGCTGCATGCCGGGCATCTTGCGCATCTCGGCGGCATGCGCCTTCAGGTCGGCCAGGGACCCGATCACCATTTCGTGGGGAACCTGCCCCGTGTTCTTGATGAAGAAACGCACGGTCTCGCCGGCGCGGACCTGGATTTGAGCGGGGGTGAACCGCATGCTGTCGTCCATCGTGACCGGGATCGTGCGGTCGACCTTGGCGGGGTCGCCGGGCTGGCCGGCCGGCGAGGCGGTTTTCGCCATGGTGGACATGTCGTGGCCCGGCATGCCGTGGGCCGGGGCCTCGTGCGCGCCCGAATGGCTGCCGGCGGCCCAGGCCAGGGCCGGCAGTACCGCAAGGGCCAGGGCGGAAAGGGTCTTTTTCATCGTGAATACTCTCTTGAAGCGAAGAAAAGCGGGCAGGCGTTCTCGCCACCCGATATGAATACTTAGAAACGGAAACTCACGCCAGCGACGAAGCGGGTTTCCTGCCGGGGTTCGCCGGCTTCGCGGGCGTAGTCCGCCGTCTTGCCGAAAGTGCCGGCCCACTCGACGCCGATATAGGGCACGAACTGGCGGGTGATCTCGTACTTCAGGCGCAGCCCCGCCGTGCCGTCGGCCAGGCCGCTGCCGATGCCGCGCCGCTCGTCGCTCTTGCCGTACAGGTTCAGCTCCACGCTCGGTTGCAGGTAAAGCTTCTGGGTCAGCAGGATGTCGTATTCCGCCTTCAGCCCCAGGGCGGTGCGGCCGCTGGGCCCGACATAGGCGGTGGCGTCCACCTCGAACCAGTAGGGCGACACGCCCCTGAAGCCGAATGCCAGCCACTCGCGGTTCGGCTCGGCATGGCCGTGGTCGAACCGCAGGCCCAGCTCGGTATCCCAGAAGGTCGACACCGCGTGCCGCCACAGCAGTTGCGTCTTGGATTCGCGCAACCTGCCGCTGGCCACCTCGCCCTCGGCCTTGACGACGGCGCGGTCGTACGTCGTGCCGTACCAGGCCTCGCCTTCATACGCAGCCCACTCATGGCCCCGTGCGGTTACGTATTCCAGCCGGTCGACCTGCACGGATCCGAAGCGGTGCGTATCCGACATGGCCAGCGCCTGCGACGGCGGCAGCGCGTATTGGCCGGCGTTGCGCTGGTAGCCTTCCGAGTAAGCATCCGGATCGCGGGCGTCGGCCGGCGCCGAGCCGCCCTGCATCTGCATATCACCGTGATCCATGCCGCCGTCGCCCGCGCCGGAGGCCGGCTGGCCGGTGTGGGCGGAGCCCGGATCGGCAGCCGGCGGCGCGGCCTGCGCTGGTGGCGAAGCCGGTTGCGGTGGCGCGGGCGGGGCGTGGCCGGCATGGCCGGCGTGCCCCTGCGCGCCGGCCAGCGCGGGCCAGGTTGCCATCGCGGCGAGCGCGGCGGCCAGGAAGGTGCGGACGAGTCGACGATGCATGGCAGGGGTGCCCCAGGTGCGGTTCGCGGTCTTCATGCCACCACCACTTCGCGGAACATGCCCGCGTCCATGTGCAGCATCAGGTGGCAATGCCAGGCCCAGCGGCCCAGCGCGTCGGCGGTGACCAGGAAGCTGATCCGCTGCGCCGGCTGCACGGGGATGGTGTGGCGGCGCGCCTGGAACTCGCCGGCGGGCGTTTCCAGTTCGCTCCACATGCCGTGCAGGTGCATGGGATGCGTCATCATGGTGTCGTTGTGCAGGATGACCCGCACGCGTTCGCCGTAGCGGAAATGTACCGGCGTCGATTTGCCGAACTCCACGCCGTCGAACGACCAGGCGTAGCGTTCCATGTTGCCCGTCAGGTGCAGCTCGATTTCGCGTTCCGCGCCGCGCGGGTCCATCGCGCCGTCCAGGGTGTGCAGGTCGGCCAGGGTCAGCACGCGCCGCCCGTTGTCGCGCAGGCCGATGCCGGGGTCGTCGAGATTGGTGCGCGGCATGTCGACCCGCATGTCCGTGCTGGCGCCGTATTCCGTCCGGGCATGCCGCACCTGGGCCGAGGCGCCGGCCGCCGGCATGGCGCTGTGGTTCATGCCTGCCATGGCGCCATGGTTCATGCCGGCCATGCCGCCGTGGTTCATGCCCGGCATGCCGCCGCCAGGGTTCATGCCCCCCATGGCACCGTGGTCCATGGCCGCCGTTCCGGCCCCCATGGCGCCCATCATGTCGGCCATGGACAGCCACTGGGCCGGGTCCAGCGCCGGCACGGGCGCCCGCAGGCCCTCGCGGGTGGCCAGGGTGCCGCACGCATACCCCGTGCGGTCCATCGATTGCGCGTAAATGGTGCAGGCGTCGTCGGTGGGCTGCACCAGCACGTCGTAGGTCTCGCCGGGCCCGAAGCGGAACTCGTCGACGGTGACGGGCTCGACGTTCACGCCGTCGGCCTGCACCACGGCCATGCGTTGGCCGGGAATGCGCACGTCGTAGAAGGTATTGGCCGCGCCATTGATGAAGCGCAGCCGCACCCGTTCGCCTTTGCGGAACAGCCCGGTCCAGTTGCCGGCGGGCGTGGCGCCGTTCATCAGGTAGGTCAGCACGTCGGCCGACAGGTCGGCCAGGTCGGTCGGGCTCATGCGCATTTCGTTCCACATCTTGCGCTTGTCGACGGCGGCCCGCAGCCCGTTGCGCGAGGCGTCCTGGAAGAACTCCACCGCGGTGGGCCGGTTGTAGTTGTAATAGTCGCCCTGCATCTTGAGCTTGGCCAGTACGCGCATGGGGTCTTCGTCGGTCCAGTCGGACAGCAGCACGACATGTTCGCGATCGGCCTGCACCAGGTCGGCGCGCAGCGGGTCGATGACCAGCGCGCCGTAGACGCCGGTGGCCTCTTGCATGCCCGAATGCGAGTGATACCAGTAGGTGCCGCTTTGCTGCACCTTGAACCGATAGGTGAACGTCTCGCCGGGCGGGATGCCGGCGAAGCTGATGCCCGGCACGCCGTCCATCTCGAACGGCAGGATGATGCCGTGCCAATGGATCGAGGTCGTTTCCTTCAGGCGGTTCCTGACGCGTATCGTGACCGTGTCGCCTTCGCGCCAGCGCAGCGTGGGCGCGGGCAGTGAACCGTTCACCGTGGTGGCCATGCGCGCGCTGCCGGTGAAATTGACGGGGGTCTCGCCGATCTCCAGGTCGAATTCGGTGCCGCGCAGCACGGCGGCCGTGCCGGTGCGCGTGGCGGGCGGCGGCAGGCCGGCGGCGCGGGCCCACGCGGACAACCCCACCAGCACGCCGCCGGCCGCCAGCCCCTGGACGAAGCGGCGGCGCGGGATGGCCGGGAAAAGCACGGGCAAGGGAACGGAAGGTTTCACGTGTGGAAGTCCTGTTTCGAGTCGTCCAGCGACTCTAATAAAACAGAGCTGTCACACACGTGACGCGGACATTACTTTCCTGTAATCAAGCCCTCGAAAACGCCGCCAGACCGCGTGGCGACCCAGGCGCCACGCAGCCTGGCAGGGCCGGACGGATACGGGGGCAGCGGCATCGCCCTACTGCTGCATGCCCCATTTGTGCACCGTCGACCGCTCGATCGTCTTGAAGATGAAGTTCTCGACGAGCAGGCCGATCAGGATGACGGCCAGCAGCCCCGCGAATACGCTGGGAATCTCGAGCAGGTTCTTGTTCTCGTAGATGAACCAGCCCAGGCCGCCCGAGCCCGAACTGACGCCGAACACCAGCTCGGCCGCGATCAGGGTGCGCCAGGCAAAGGCCCAGCCGATTTTCAGGCCGGACAGGATCGACGGGAACGCGGCCGGGATCAGAATGCCGAAGACGTACCGGATGCCCTTCAGGCCGTAGTTCTGGCCCACCATGCGCAGCGTGCTGCTGACGGCCATGAAGCCGGAATGCGTATTCAGCGCCACCGCCCACAGCACCGAATGCACCAGCACGAACACCAGGCTGGTGGTGCCCAGGCCGAACCACAGCAGCGCCAGGGGCAGCAAAGCGATGGCGGGCAACGGATTGAACATGGACGTGACCGTCTCCAGGAAGTCGCGGCCCAGCCGGGTGGTGATGGCCAGCACCGTCAACACCGCCGCCAGCGCGACCCCCACGCCATAGCCGATCAGCAGGACCTGGATCGAGAACCCGGCGCGCTGCAGCAGGCCGCCGCTGACGATGCCCGTCCACAGCGCGGCCAGGGTGGCCGACAACGTGGGGAACAGCAGCGCGTTGTCCAGGTAGCGGGCGTAGCCTTCCCACAGCAGGCCCAGCATCAGCAGGATGAACAGCTTGCGCAGCGCGTTGTTGTCGGCGATGCGTTCCCAGACGCTCAGGGGTTTTTCCACGACGCCGAAATCGGCTTCCGTGCCGCCTTGGCGGGCCGCGGCGTCGCGCTCGATCGCGGCGTGCACGCCGGGCGCGCCCGACCGTGTAATGGGCAGGCTAGACATGGGCTTCCTCCTCTGTGCGCGACTCGAACAGCAGGTTGCTGATCTGGTCCGACAGTTTCTGGCCCGACGCGTCGGCGGTGTTCAGCCCGTTGCTGGCCAGCTCGGCCTTGACGCGCCCGGGATGGGGCGAAAGCAGCAGGATGCGGTTGCCGATCTTGATGGCTTCTTCGATGGAATGCGTCACGAACAGGACGGTGAAGCGCGTGTCGCTCCATAGCCGCATCAGCTCGTCCTGCATCTTGCGGCGCGTCAGGGCATCCAGCGCGGCGAACGGCTCGTCCATCAGCAGGATGTCCGGTTCCATGGCCATACCCCGCGCAATCGCCACGCGCTGCTTCATGCCGCCCGACAGCATGTGCGGGTAGTGATGGGCGAATTTCCCCAGGTTGACCTTCTGGATGTAGTGCATGGCCTTGTCCGCCGCGTCGCGGCGCGACAGCTTGCTGCTGGCCAGCAGGGGGAACATCACGTTCTGGTGAACCGTCTTCCACGGCAGCAACTGGTCGAATTCCTGGAACACCATCATGCGGCCCGGGCCGGGCTCGTCGACCACCTTGCCGTTCAGGCGTATCTGCCCTTCGGTGGGGGGCAGGTAGCCCCCCACGGCCTTCAGCAGCGACGACTTCCCGCACCCCGACGGGCCGAGCAGGACGAAGCGGTCCGACTGGAAGACCTGGAAGTCCACGCGATAGGTGGCGGTGACCAGGTGCTCTTTGGTCTTGTACCGCAGGGTGACGCCTTGCACGTCCAGCAGCGGCCGGGGGGTATCTGCCATCATGTCTCCTTGGAACGAATGCCGTCGGCCCGGGTTACTTGGCCGCCGCGGTGGCGCCGGCCTGCCCAAGCGCGAACACCTCGGGGAAGAACATGTCCTGCCACGAATCGGGCACTTTCTTGATGATGCCCATGCGGTGCATGAAATCGGTGTAGCGCGAGATGTTCGCCGGCAGGGTGGTGTACTGCACCTGCGGGTCCGACAACATCTTCACGATGTTGTCCACGCTGTCCTTGTCCTTGGTGGTGTCCAGGTAGACTTGCGCCGCGTGCCGCTTGTCTTGCTTGATGATGGCGGTGGCCTCGGCCGCGGCTTCCAGGAAGGCGCGGTACAGCTTCGGGTTTTCTTCATGGAAGCGCCGCGTGCCCAGCATCACGACCGTGGTGGCCGGGCCGCCCAGCACATCGTACGAATTCAAGATGGTGTGCACGCCCGGTGCTTCCAGTTCGCGGTACTGGAACGGCGCCCAGGTGAAGTGGCCGTTGATTTCCCCCTTGCCGGACAGCAGGGCCGCCATGGCATCGGGGTGGGCGCGGCTGATCGTCAGGCGATCCAGCTTGTTGACCTGGTCGTCGCCGAATTCCTTGGCGGCGGCCATCTGCAGGATGATGGCCTGGATGGACACCTTCACCGCCGGCAGGGCGATGCGGTCTTTGTCGGTCAGGTCGCGGATCGATTTCACGTCGGGGTTGCGCGTGTTCAGGAACAGCGGCGACGACACGATCGCGCAGACGCCCTTCACTTCCTGCTTGCTGCCCGCGGTCTTGCTCCACATCACCGGCAGCGACGTCGTGCCAACGGCGGCGAAGTCCAGCGAATTGGACAGCAGCGCATCGTTCATCACATTGGCCCCGGCAAACGACGACCACGTCACTTTCAGGTCTTTGATGCCGGCCGCGCTGGCGTGCTTCTCGATCAGCTTGTCGTGTTCCATGACGGCCAGCGGCAGGTAACCGATGCCGTATTGCCTGGCGATGCGGATTTCGTCGGCCTCGGCATGGGCCGCGGGCGGCGCACAGGTGCCCGCCACGGCGGCCAGCAAGGCGGCAAAGAACAGTCCCTTGGTCTTCATGATGGTTGTCTCCATTGTTATGTTTCGCTTGCGGGCGCGACGTCGCAGCGCCGGCCTCCGGGTTGCGATGGTACAGAATGGCCAGGCCGCGCGGGCTTAGAAATCTTCCAGCGTGAAATTCAGGCGCGTGTTCTTGACGATGATGCCGCCCCGGTTGCCCGGCTCGAGCGAGCCGTACCGGGCGGCAAAGCTGTCGGGCAGCGGGCGCGCGATCTTCGGCGCCAGCCATAGCCTGAGCAAGTGGCGACGGCGTTCCGGTTCCGGCCAGTCTTCAAAGTCGGTGCGCGAATGCAGGATCTGGTGGTTGTGCAGGAACTGCATGTCACCCACCCGGAATTCCATCTGCAGGTTCAGCGCCGTGTCGTTGGTCAGGTCGTCCAGCATCTGCAGCGCCTCGATTTCCAGGTCGGTCAGCCGCCTTGCCTGCGGGAAGTTCTTCTGGGCGCTGCGTATGTACTGGCCGGAATAAATCGTCGTCAGGTTGCCCGCATGCCAGTTGAAGACCGGCACCTCGAACCAGGGCATCATGCCTTCGGGGATTTCACCGCGCCGGTCGGTGGGGAAGGCATGGAACAGTTGCGCCGCCAGGTCCGGCCGGCGCGCCATCATCTCGTTGTACAGCGTCACCGAGCTGACGATCCGGCTTTCGCCGCCGCTCTTGGATGTCTGCAGGCACAGCAGGCCCACGATATCGCACGAATCGCTGTGATATTCCAGCCCGCGGTTGGTCTGGTAGTAGCGCGTCTTGGCCTGGCTGATGTCGGCGCCCATGTCGCGCACATGGCCCAGCAGATGCCCCTTGGCGTTCTGCGACCGGAAGCTGCCGAAATGCGAGCCGATGCCCAGGTATGCGATGGCCGAATCCCCTTTCCCGTAGCGCGCCACGGGCAGGCCGCGCAGCAGCACGAACCCGCGGCCCTCCAGGATCTCGCCCAGGATGCCGCGCAGCTTTGCCGACAACCGGGGCAGCGGGAAAGTCTGCGGGTTGATGTCCGCCATGGACAGCCCGCCCGCATGAAAGGCGCCGAGCGCCCGGTCGATTTCCTGGATGTCGTCCGGTTGCAGTACGTGTATCCATTCCGGGCGGGCGACCAGGTCGGGCCCGTGCCAGGCGGCGGCGCCCGCGATGGCTGGCGGGGCTTGCCTGGAAGCATCGGCTTTCACAGTGTCCATATTTTTTCCTTGATAGAAATCAGACATCTGCATAAAACTCTAAACTCAGGCCGATCACGATACAAACGAATAATTTCTATTCATTAATCGATTTATTCAATGGCAAACGTCACCCTGAAACAGATTCGCGCGTTTGTGGCGGTCGCGGCGGAATCGAGCTTCACGCAGGCAGCGAACACCCTGCACGTCACCCAGTCGACCCTGACCTCGTCGATCAAGACGCTGGAAGACGAGATCGGCATGCAGATGTTCGACCGGTCTACCCGCGCGGTGGTCTTGACCCGGCAGGGTTCCATGTTCCTGCCGGCCGCGCAGCGCGTGCTGCGCGACCTGGAAGACGCGCTGGACGACCTGCGCCTGGTGGCCGACCGGGAACGCGGATCGGTGTCGGTGTGCGCCGCGGGCTCGTTCATTACCTACGTGCTGACACCCGCGCTGATCGACATGGCGTCACGGCACCCCGGCATCCATACCCGCCTGACCGAAGGCACGACCCAGAGCGTGGCGCAGCAGGTGCTGGCGGGCGAGGCGGATTTCGGCGTCACCACGCTGTTCGAGCCGATTCCCGAACTGGACACCGCGCTGCTGCTGACCGATGCCTACGGCGCCGTGTGTTCCGCCACGCATCCCATGAACGACGAGGCCACCCCGCTGACATGGAGCCGGCTGTCGCGCTACACCATGATCCGCATGAGCAAGGCCAACGGCGTCCGCACCCTGCTGGACCGCGAGCCGAAGATTGCCCGGCTGTTCGAGAGCACCGCATATGAAGTCAGCGGCGTCGCGTCGCTGCAGGCGCTGCTGAACCAGGGCTTCGGCTATAGCGCCCTGCCGGTGCTGGCGGCCCGGTCGCTGGTGGTGGAAGGCCTGCGCTTTCACCGGTTGACGCGCCCCGGGCTGCGCCGCAGGCTGTACGTGGTGAAGAAGAAAGGGCGCAGTCTTTCGCCCGCCTCGGTGGCGATGTTCCGCGCCATGATCGACGCGCTGGAGAACATGGCGCCGGATCCCGCGGTGGATATTGCCTTCACGCGGGACGAGATCCGGGCATTCTGCGACGCCTGAGCACAGGCGCCCGGACCGGTGTGCGGACCAGGCGCCGGCCCGCGCCTACGCCGCCAGCATCAGGTCCAGGTTCTGCACCGCCGCGCCGGACGCGCCCTTGCCCAGGTTGTCGAACACGGCCGACAGCAGCACCTGGCCATGGGCCGCGTTGACGAACACCCCGAGCTGCATGTCGTTGGTGCCGTTCAGCGCCTGCGGATCCAGGTGCGTGGTCGCCCGCGCCTGCGCCAGCGGCATCACCTCGACATGGCGCGCGCCCGCATAATGCCGGGTCAGGCAGGCATGCAGGCGCTCGCCGTCGACGCCGGCCGGCAGCAGCCGCAATTCCAGCGGCACGGTCAGCACGATGCCCTGCCGGTACGCGCCGTAGGCAGGGACGAACAGCGGGCGGTGCGCCAGCCCCGCGTGCTGCTGGATTTCGGGCGTGTGCTTGTGTTCCAACGCCAGGCCATACACCTGCGACGGCGCCATGCCCGACGCGCCGCCCGATTCGTGCGCGTCGATCGCGGCCCGGCCGCCGCCCGAATAGCCGGAAATGGCATGGATGGCCACCGGGTAGTCGGCGGGCAGCAGGCCGGCCTGCGCCAGCGGCCGCAACAGGCCGATGGCGCCGGTGGGATAGCAGCCCGGGTTGGTGACGCGTTGGGCACGCGAAATGCGCTGCGCCTGCCCGTCGAGCATCTCGGGAAAACCGTAGACCCATTCGGGATGCGTGCGATGCGCCGAGCTGGCATCGATGACCCGTACCTCGGGATTCCGGATGAAGCCGATCGCGTCGCGCGCGGCCGCGTCGGGCAGGCACAGGATCGCGATGTCGCTGGCGTTGATGGCGTCGGCGCGCCGCCGCGGGTCTTTGCGGTCGGCCGCCGGCAGGGTCAGCAGCCGCATGTCGGTGCGGTCGCGTAGGCGGTCGTGGATCTGCAACCCGGTGGTGCCCTGGTCGCCGTCGATGAAAACAGTGGGACTGGCCATGATGGTGTGCTCCTGGCGTTCGATAGTTGGGCGGGCAGTTGCTATCTTCGGCGCCGGGCTAGAATAAGAAAAGTTGAATTTCCTAACCCTGTCATTCAGTTTTTCATAACTGGAGCATCGCCATGCGCGAGATCAGCCTGGACCGGCTGCGCACCCTGGTCGCCATCGCGGACCACGGCTCTTTCGCGGCGGCGGCGCAACGGCTGCACCTGGCGCCGCCTACCGTCAGCCTGCACATCGCCGAACTGGAAGACCTGATCGGCGCGCCGCTGCTGTCGCGCCAGCGCGGCAATGTGCGGCCGTCGGCGGTGGGGGAAATGCTGGTCGAGCGGGCGCGCCGGCTGCTGGCCGAAGTCGAGGCCACGCTGGACGACGTCAGCCGGCAGGTGCAAGGGTTGGCCGGCCGGGTACGCCTGGGCGCGTCCACCGGCGCCATCGCGCACCTGTTGCCGCAGGCGATCACGCGGCTGCGCCAGCAGCATCCGGGCATCGACGTGCAGATCGGGGTGCTGACCTCGCAAGAAACGCTGGCGCGCCTGGCGCAGGGCAGGCTGGACGTGGGGCTGGTCGCCCTGCCCCAGGCGCCGGTGGCCGGGCTGGCCATCCAGCCGTGGCGGCGCGATCCGGTCATGGCCTTCCTGCCCGCCGACTGGCGCTGCCCGGCGCGCGTCACGCCGGCGTGGCTGGCCAAGCAGCCGCTGATCCTGAACGACGCCAGCACCCACTTGTCGCGACTGACCTCGGAATGGTTCGCCCTGGGGGGATACCGGCCGGTGCCCCGCATCGAGCTCAATTACAACGACGCGATCAAGAGCCTGGTCGCCGCGGGATACGGCGCGGCGCTGCTGCCGCACGAGGCCGGCGCGCAGCCCCCGGGCCCGCGCATCGCCATGCGCGCGCTGCGCCCGGTGGTGTGGCGGGAACTGGGCATCGCCCATCGTGCGAACCAGGCCGACCGCGCGACGGCGCACGTGCTGGATGCCCTGTGGGAACTCAAGGCGAAGTAGCGCGGGGCCTATTCAGTACATATTGCGCTTGTAGTCTTGCTGCAGGCCCTTGCGCATCAGCCCGGGGATGGACACCATGCCGCGCGCGATGGCCGCGCCCAGCCCGCCCGTCTTGTTCAGCCTGACGTGCGCGGCGAAGACGGCGGCGGGGTCGATATCGGCAGGCGCCGCGGCCGCCGGCCAGAGCCGGGCCCTGGCCAGCGCGGCGCTGTCGCGCAGCGCGATGGCCGGGCAGGCCAGGCTGGCCACCACCTTCGGCACCTTGCCCTGCACCTCGAACGCCTGCCGCAGCACCGCATCGGCGCTGATCCGCACCGTGCCTTGCGCCACCGCCACCTGCATGCAGCCGGGCACCACCAGGATCGCGGCGGCGTGCGGGCGCGACAGCAGGTTGCGGAAGCTGTCGGTACGGCGGTTGCCGGGGCGGTCGGCATAGCGCAAGCCCCCGTCGAAGGGCTGCACCAGCAGGCCGGCCGGATCGCCCTTGGGGCTCAGGTCGGTATGCAGGCCGGTATCGGCCGTGGCCAACGCCATGAAGCGGCTGGCGGCCAGGAAGCTCGCGGTATCGCCGGGCGCGGCGGCGGCGACGGCCGGCTGCCAGAAATCGGAGCGCAGCAGCGCCTTGGCGCAATGCGCATAGCATTCCTGCACGGCGATCTCGATGTCGTCGCCCGGCGAGGCCAGCACCACGCCGTTGACGCGCAGGGTCTCGCCCAGCCCGGGGATCAGGAACAACAGGCCCGCCCCGCGGCCTTCCTGCGCCTGCTGCGGGTCGTCCAGCGCCGCGCGCGGCAGGCGCAGCCGCCCCGCGTCGTGCGCGCGGGCGAAGCCGCGGGCGCCACCGGCCAGGGTGGCGTCCACCTGCCGCGCGTCGCTGAACCCGGCAAACGCCAGCGGAGATGCCGCCAGCCAGCGCCGGGCCTGGTCGTCCAGGTGGTCGATCACCTTCAGGTTGATGCCGCCCGGCTGCGCGCCGACGTGAGCTTCCAGGGCCTCGACGGTATCAATCACGCTGTCCATGCGCGCCTCCCGATCCAATGGACAGCCATTTTATGAATGAGAATTGTTTCTGTCTAGATGGGAACAGAAGAAAGCCCCCGTGCATCCGGCCAGGCGTGGGCCCGGCCGGCCCCACGGCCTACCAGGGGATGCCCATGGCACGCGGCAGCCCGACCGAGATCACCGGGAAGGCGATGATCACCATCAGCCCGGCCAGCAACAGCAGCAGGAACGGCACCAACGGCCTGACGATGGCCTGCATACTCACCTTGCCCACGCTGCACGCCACCAGCACCGCCAGCCCGGTGGGCGGCACGAACAGCCCGATCCCCGAGGCCAGCACCACCACCGTCAGCCAGTGCACCACGTCGATCCCCAGCTCGCGC